>TARA_R110000868_G_scaffold91756_3_pt1 | contig 20706 bp, 23 predicted proteins | sample TARA_R110000868 | Tara Oceans TARA_R110000868 (sample SAMEA4397489) | marine metagenome | biome: Polar Biome; feature: [SRF] surface water layer (ENVO:00010504); material: water (ENVO:00002006), including particulate matter (ENVO:01000060) such as... | depth 5 m | reverse complement strand
ACCTGCCCCGATTACACTATTTACTAGACTTACTAGTAGATGATTTACCATTAATCAAATATAAGAACTTAACCGGGTAAGTGCAAGTCTTTTCGGAAAAATCTGGAATTAACGTTGTCGTTGTATGAATCTGTTTCAAGTACATCATATTTACATTGATAAGCAATTTCATAATAAGTTAGTTGTTTTTTTGAGAAACACAACTTTAAAATTTGCCTTTTAAATTTATCTTCTCCAATCTCCTTAACTTCGGCAAGTAATGGTTTACATGAACCCCAATACTCTCTCCAATTAGATTCTTTACTTACTTTTTTCTTAGTAGGCTTTCTTCCAGGGCCGGACTGTTCTGAAATTTCTTTCTTTGTAAGTTTCTTAGTTAGAGTGTTAGTAAACACTTTTCTACCAATGTAGAACTTACCAGTCTTAATATTTGTTATCATATAAACAAATCCGACTGCTTTGTCTTCAAATTGATATTCTTCTGTAACTTCTTTATTTTCGTAAAACCAATTAGGCATAAATTTTATCTATCGATGTTAATTATTATTGTTGTATCGGTTGTATTATTACTTGGTAATGGTTTTGCTAACTTACCAACGGCGATCAAGTCTTGATTTTCATTGTATAGTCCAACCGTTGTAACGTATGGATTAAAATAAGATCCGGTTGCAAAATTGTAAATTATACCTTCTGTTGATCCAGAAATTAAAGATGGATTTAATGAGAAATTAAATTCTGAAGGATCAAAAGTACATTTGTACTGAGTTTCAAAGATTGTGAATGAACTACTAAACGAACAAGTGACATTGCTTGAAGCTATGAAATTAGTTACAAATCCTGTTGTATCTCCTCCGTAAGTATCTACTCCGTAGCTTGCTACTCCATAATAGGATCCTAAAGCTCCATCATAAGTAATTACTGCAAGGCCGTGCTGGTAGACGATAGTTCCGCAAATCTCACCTCCTTCAGTTAATAAATTACCGTTAGCATCGTCAATAATACTTCCAGAATCTGAAGTGATTATAAAAGAGCCGGGTTGTATTTTATCTCCGTATAATTTAGAAGGTATTGAAATTACCCCGATTATTGCATTAGAAGCTGTTGGGAAGTATCTTTCAAACGTTAGAGTATTCTGTAAGTAGTTTTCATACCTGCCGGCAGAACTATTAGGACCTACTAAAACGTTTCCGCTTGGATCTGAACCAGGGACTGTGTAGGGAGCTGATACAGGATCTCCGTAACTTGAACTTAGGTAGTTAGAATAGTACAGTTCCTTAATAGAATTATATACTAATCTTCTATATTCTGTGGTAACAGTTCCGGTAGTAGCTTCATTTAAACTAAATAATCCCTGAATGTTTTGTCCTAGAAACCTATCAATGCCAACGTTAGAATCAGTTAAACCAGCCGATCCGGTAAACCGGAAGGCCTTATTCACCTCAAATGGAGTGACTATAATGTCGGATGCTAATAGTTGTTTGAACGCAGTCATTCATTTTAGAAGTCAAGCTTAACTCTCACTAAAGCTTCTTTTGTGAAGTCTTTTGTTAATGGTTTTGATAATTTAGCTACAGCAAGTAAATCGTTAGTATCGTTGTAGAATCCTACAGTAGTCATGTAGGTTTGAGGTGAGTTAATGAATGTACTATAAATAACATCTCCTGTTGATCCTGAAATAAAGGATGGATTTTCTGAGTAGTTAAATTCACTATTTCTTGCTCTAACGAATACGTAATCGGAAGTTACTGTCTCTTCACTATTAACCTGGAATGAAGCAGCTCCAGAAATTGCTGTAAACAATCTGCCAATATTCAACCCGTCTGCATCAGAAGATCTAGAAGGGGATAGGTTAATTGATTGAGATAAAGCTAACGGGTTTAAGATGATTGTAGCAATATCAGGTAGGAATAGTCCGTAAGATCCAGATGATGGAGAGTATCCAGTTCCAGAAAAAGCTACTCCGTTAGAACCTGAGATAATGTTATAAACTCTTCCGCAATCTAGGTAAGTATCTGTTGATACCATTCCAGAATCGTCTGTTAGTTTTAGTAGTCCAATACCAGATCCTGATAGTGTTATATTGAAAGTACCTTTAAGTAGGTGTTCTTTGTACCTAGATCTATCAACAGAGATAGCCCAGAAATCAGAAGAAGTAACTGCTCCGAAAATAAAGGCAGCTGTTTCACTTCCGTAAATTAAGTTACGGTATTGACCGTAAACTGTTCTTGTTGGAGATACTCCAGGTACTAAATCGTTGAAGTTAGTACTTCCTAAACCGTCTTTATTACCGTAAGCGATAGCAAATTGAACTGCTGCATTACTTAAAGTAGATGCTGTCTGGAAAACATTCTTATAGTAACTGTCGTTAGTTGATGTTGCTGACGAAGTAAAGAATGTTGATAGGGTTGGGCTATTTGTGGACCAAGCAGTAGCAGTGATTGAATCAACGCTTACTAAAAAATCTTCTGGGTCTAATCTTTTAAATGACATTTTCTTTTTTAGTTATTTTTAACGACTGTTACTGGTATTTGAAGTCTTGCACCTGAGTCTCTACCCACTACTTGTAAGGTAGCTGATAATGAAGTATTTCCTCCAAACAAAGTATTGATTGTTGTAGCACTCAAATTCAATGTAGTTCCAATTACTGTCTTAGATACTGAAGTACCAATCGTAGTTGTTTGGTTAGCAGCTTGAACGTCAGGAGTATTAATCCCTACTCCGTTGAATGTAGTAAACAATCTAACATCAGAAATTGTAAATGTATACCCTGAAGATTCGTATAACGAAGTCTGAGATAGATAATTTAAAGTCTGAGGAGTGATTGCTAAACTAGCACCTTGTTTGATAGTAATTGAAGAATATCCAATATCCAATACCGGCATTCTAGCTGTACCTCTAGGAAGAGTTACAAGCTTATACTTCATAATTTGATTCTCGTCAGGAAATGCTTCTAACAAAGGCATATTTTCAATAGCTTCTCCGTAGAAAGCTGAGCCTGATGGTTGGTTTGGATTGTACAGAGTGTAGTCGATTTCGTCGTCTGCCAATGCAAATTGTGTAATTCTAAAAGAACCGTCACCGCGGGCAAGTAATTCTCTCCCTTTTGCGGTTAGGATTGCATCAACTGTGACTGCGGTATTATTTAAGTATCCCATGATTTATTATAAATATATTACTTTAAAGTTCTATTCCTGCTTGGCGGGCGATAGTGATTGGATCATAATCTGGATTAAAATCCTCTGGTATTAATAATCCTCCGATTGCAGGGTCAGTGTTTATGTTTGGGTTGCTGATAGTTACTACCCAAGTTTCGTCCGGTATTCTTCTGAAGATTCTATATTCAGTTTCACCAATAACGTCTAAGGTATTTCTTAAAGGAGAAGGAATTGCATTACCAAAGTATATAAGACTTATAACAGTTCCTATTTGTAGTTCGTTACCAATGCTTGCAGAAAGGTATTGATTTAAGCTTCTACCTGTCGGTGTACTATCCATCGGTACAGATCCGCTGCCAAATCGTATAAAGTCTCCATACTGTAGTGGTAGGTAGGTATCGTCGTAACTTATAAAAGTTGAGGTAGGAGCGTAGGTTCCTGTTTGTCTGTTAAATATTTTTGAACTATCGTAATCAGTGGCAATACTATTAATTTTTCCTTGAGTTGTAGAAGATCCAGTTAGCAACGCAAATAACGTTCCTTGGGTATTATCGTCTACGAAAGTCCATGGTGAGGATGAGGATAGTGCTGTATCGAATCCAAAGTTTACTTGCGTTGGATTCTGCACTTCTAGACTATATGCAAACCCTGCTGTAACGCTCCCTGTTTTGTAGAGTATGCTTTGATAGTATGCGCCGCCTTCAATAACTTGTAAATCGGTTACAGTTTTTATTACACTCACATCTCTACCGTAAGCAGTAACTGTTTTACCTGCTTTAAATATTTCGGAAACAAATGAAACGTATTTATTGTCCCCTGTCAGAGGGATTCTAGTTCCGTCAATATTAATTAATTCTACTAGTTTAAATAAGCCTCCTCCAGGGTATTCTGGATTAGAAGTGCTATTGTAGGAGAATCTAGCAAAGTAGTTACTAAATTTATCGATTGGGTAGTTAGGTGCTATTGATTCTGTGGAGAAATTAATTGTTGTATTATACTGACCTGTATTCTTAGTCCCGCTATACCTTGTAGTTGTCCATATGCTACCGCTAGCATAATTTGAATCTTGAACTGCTGCTGCTGAAGCAGAACCTGATTGTATGTATCTTAAATTAACTGGATTAAATGCATTCGTACTGTAGTCAACATCTTCATAAACTGTTGATAATCTACTTGAAGATACGTTATTTAGTAGCGGAGTTGTATTTAGTGAATATGAAAGTTGACACTCTATACTTGACCCGGAATACTGTCCGTTAAAGAATTCATACTGCGAAGATTCTATTTCTGTTACTAGTCCGGCTTTAGTCAAGATAGACGAAGTCCATGATTGTGATATGTTGGTTAAGACGTTAACAGATCCACCGGCACCGCCTGTGAAAACCTCTATAGACCCTGTTTGATAGTCTCTTGGTAGTGATGTAACTGAACCTGTATATTCTGGTTGGGTATAATCGATTTGAGCTGGTCTCTGTCTGTTTCTTTCAAGTAGGTGCTGCTTAATAACAACGCCAGTAGCTACTCCTGCTCTTGCAGGAATAAAGTCTTTAAGCATTCTAAAGACAGCATTATCAAAATACTTAACTATTCTAATAAAATCATTCCAGTTGTAACTTTCACTATACTTCTGAAAGTAGTTCTGTGATAGTGAATCTAAGGCAGGGTAGTTATATGCAGATGAAGAAATCTGTCTTGGATCTCCAATATACTCTCCTAAATTAAAATACCCTAAGCTTGAATTAATATCATCATTAATTTCATTTGTTGGGGAAAGGGCAATCTCTACGTAATTGACATCTGCAGTGTAGTCTTGATTTTGAATAGTGTTTTGCTGTACTGATATGTTTGCAGATAATACTTTATTACTACTATACTGTGTTGAAGCAGTTGGTGGTAATATGATTGTTTGATTTTGAATTTTACTATTTACGGGGTTTTGAATACCTACGGGCGGTTGATCAAAATAAACATATTCGTAGTTAGTACTAAAGGTTGGAGTATTACTATAATAAAAATTACTTGTTCCAACAAAAGAGGATGTGGTTGTCCATGTCCCTGTGTTTTTAGGATGTACGGATATAGATCCTGTATAAAGTTCACTTCCTAGAGTAGCTCTAAAAACTAATTCTTCAGGGCTACTATTTGTTGAATTACCTTCTATAGAAGAAGGGTTCATTACATAATCGTTAAATGCCGGTTCACTTAGAATTGTTTTATAATACCTAATTTCTTGAAAAGAACCTGAGAATACATTACCGAATAAGCTAGTAGTGCTTCCGGACCAGTTAGTAACTGTATTAATAGAGCTAGAAGCTTGGAACCCTATAGTGTTGTTGACTGTATTTCCAAATGTATTACTTTTGGCGTATACGGTATACCCGTCACTACTTCCACTTGTTATTAATACTGACCACCAGTCTCCGTTAAAGAACGGTAAGTAAACACTTGCAGAAGTTGTTGAATTGACTACAAATTTTAATGTTCCGTAAGTGCTGTAGAGATTTGTTATTGATCCTGAATAAGACCCGGAAACTGTTCCTGATCCTGTATATTCCAGGGTAACTTTAACTTGTCCTGAGTTTAAACTCCATAGACTTTGGGTAGCTACGGTAGGGTAGTTAGTTTCCGGTTTAAATCTAAATGCTACGCTAGAGGGTCTATTATCTGAAGCTCCCCAGGCAGAGTTTAGTACAAAAGAAGATGATACGTAGTTTGATCCTGTTGCATTATAAGCATAATTAAATTGATACTGCCAGTTATCCCAGGTATTGGTATTTTTATCTTTCCCACCAAATTCATTTATTTTAAGAATGGTATCAGGTATACCGAAGCAATTTAATAGCACTCTTAGACCTGACACTGTTCCTTTCTTCTTAAGGAGGTAGGGTAGGTTGTGATAGAGTCTCTTGTAAATTAATTTTTGAGCGTCGTTGAATGGAGTTGTATCTGCAGAAGCGGTGACGTAGTTAGTAATCCATTCACTACCAGTTGGTGGTAATGTACTTCCTTCGGGTGTTATTCCTAAGTAAGTGGTATATAGATCTACGTTAGCGAAGCTACTTTCATATAGATTAACACCATAAGACCTTAATGCATCTGCAGCTAAGTCGATTGAAATACCTTCTGATAATCTATTGTCTCCGCTTTGTCGATTTTCGATCGCTTTTGTATAGATCCAAACCTGATCAAACATTTGAGCAACCATCTCGTTGAATAGACGGAATTGTTCGTTATCAGTATCCTCCGTTATGTAGACTGGGTATATATTATATATGTAGTTCTGGTTGTTTGAATCGTATAGAGATCCTGAGTTAGTCTGTTCTGGGTACCAAGTTAAAACTTCAGAGGACCCGGTACTATATAAGGTGTATGGCTTTGTTGAATTTGATTTAGGCCAAGATTTAGATCCTGAGTCAAAGTAAAGGAAGTAGTCGTATCCGTCGAAATTAACGATTAGATCATCAATTTTTTGCTGGTAGTAAGCTTTACTTGCAGAAACTTCATTTGTTAACGTTAAGGTACTTAGAATGTTTATTTGATTTGTATATTCCTCAATTAGTGATACTTTTTCATAGAAGTTAATTAACCTCTGTTCAGCTGAGCTAAAGAAGATAAAGTTAGAGAGGTTTGTATAATCAGTGTTGAGTTCTGCTCTACGTTCAGCTAATACGCTCTTTAGTTGGTTAGTTAATGTAGTAGTTCCATTAAATAAGCTTCCGTAGGTTTCATAATTAGTAGAAGCGTTTGATTGCTGTGAGTTTTTTAAATTAAAGTTAGGACCTCTTAGGTACTTTGTACTATCGAATACGACCTCCTCTTGAGGAAAGCTAACATTGTATGCAACAGGTTCGGCTTTCTTCTCTACTAGGCTAAATACGGTGTTGATTCCGTAAGTATCTGGAAGTGGTTCATATAACTTTATTAAAATAGAGTTGTTATCTGCTACGATGTTAACGCCCAGTGTTATTGTATCTAATCCAAAGTCTAAATAGTATCCTTGGAATGTAGGTGTTGAGCTTAAAAAAGCAGTTATACTATCAACGACTTGTTGAGTTTGAATAGCTGTGAAGCTTGAATTGTAGACTCGTAACTCAGTACGGGTGCTTGATATTTCCTGTATTTTAAATAAAGGATTTCCCTCTACTAAAGCACTTAAGAAGTTATAATTAATATTATATGTTCCTTGAGTGTAATTATTTTTCTGTAGATCGGCAGCTGGGTCTAGATTTAATTCCGTGATTGTACTTCCGGATACATTCCCGCTAGTTACAGAATAATTTGTAGTTAGTCGAGAGATTATATTATTATTAATGTCATACAGGTATGCTTGTATAACATCTGTATTTACATCGAAAGTGTTTTGTAGAGTTACTGTAGATACAGAACTTACATCTACAGGGGTTAATTCCTGCCCTTCAGTATTTAGCGGTAAGATAGGGAAAACTGTAGGTGTAGCCATTATTGTGCTGTTGTTATATTAACTAAAGATTGTTGCAATTGCAAGTTCTCTTGACGTAATTGTGTAATTTCTTGCTGTAAGGCTATTATTTCTTGATTAACTCCTGCTCCTCCGATATATTCTCCGCTAGTCTCTACTAAATATGTATGGGAGTTGATCTCTCCTGTTTTAGGGATCTGGTAGAATAAATCTTGGTAATATTGAAAAAATTCACTTACTGTTGGTAATGCTGCTTCAGTCTGTGAAGCAGTAGGGGAGGTGATAAGTTCAGTAAATTGAGTATCTACGGTCTTGGTTAATTCAGGTCGATTATAACCTATAATTTCTATATTTACTTTCTCACTCATTAGCTATTGATTACTTTAAAGTAATATGCGTTATCTACAATTTGAGTACTACCTCCAGCAACTACCTTAAATAGTATTTTGTAGTATCTTTCCGGTTCTAAGCCGTCCATGTAGATATCAAAGTAATTACTTGTTGAATCTGCACTTACTTTAGTGTAGGTAGTATCAAAATCAACGACTACTTCGTTAGTATCAAGATCTACTAGAGACCAGTATGATGAAGTGGGTAAGTAGTAATTCGTAGTATAGAATGAGCTGGTAGAGAATATTCGAGCAGGGTATTGAGGTCGGCAGTTTATTTTAAACCTTTGAACTGTTTCCGGTTCATAGGCGCCGATATTGTTTAAAATCGAAATCACCATCTGTGATGTTTGCACAATGGTCTGTGAAGATGATCCTGTATTAAATACGAAATCATTCCACTTTATTTCTAACTGAGGAGGGTAGATTGTATTCGTATCTCTGGAGAAGTATTTTAGGCTTATTTCTGTATCTGTGAATTCTACATTGTCATCTAATTTTAAGATGAAGCCTTCGTTCATTATACTACCTGTGTATATAGCTTTGATGCTATCGGTAACGTCAATGTTTACATCGTTATCACTGTAGTAGGTAAAACTTTGAGTTGTTTTTATGTTACTAAATTGAGAAGATGTGTAGTACCAAGTACCACCGCCAGGAATATTATAATATGAATTTGTTACATTAGTGGCTAGTGTACCGGCTGACCATGTCTGGAGAGGATTAGATGTTCTATAAATCCAGGAAACTCCGTCGGTGTTCTCAGGGGAATCTTCGAACTTACCTGTACCCATATCCCAGCTTGAAGATATAGGGTAACATTCTACATCGTAGTTTACAGGTACGTTATTGCCGGTGGCAAAATATAATTTTAACGAAGCAGAAAAAGATTGACTTACTCTTGAATTAACGTTGAATAAATTATTTATTACGTTGTTTATTTCGGCTGTAGAGAATTTAATAACAGATCTTCTAACAGTGTTTTCAACACTGATGTTGTTACCTATTTCTAAAATCTCGTCTAACCCCGTGTTCATAACAGGGTAGTCGGAGTACAGAGTGGCGTCTTTTTCAGGGAATATTTTATATACAGCCATTTAGTATAAATATTACCCTTGAGAAACTAATACTACTTTTTGTCCTGTTAAATTTCCTGAGTTGGATTGGGTGGTAAATAATCTTCCGGTAACTCCTGGATCTGATGTAGGAAGATTGTTAAATATTGAAGCACTTACTGTTAGTAGTTCTCCTTGGTATGTATAAACTTTACTTCCATCCCCGGTCTGTATGTCTCCATTACCTACATTGTAGGTAGACCCTGTGATATACCTGTAGAATTTATTTGTAACAGTGTCTACCACTGTTTGATTGTTATAAGGGTAGTAGTAGGATGATATTTCAGAGCTACCGGATAATGTTATACTATCTCCTATGTATCCTAATTCTAAATAACTAGAGGTATTAGATGTTAGGTTTGTTTTAAATTTACCATCCTCTAATTGAAATATTAATTCTCCAGGCTGGAGCTTGTCTGCGGTATTTACAGTACTTAGCGGATTGTCTAAAGTCTCTTTAGCTCCGAAAAATGAAGGGAATATTAGTCTATTATTTCTAGTTGCCATATTATATAGTTATTGAGTGTATTGGGTTTGTTGGTCCCTGTTTTATAATTTGTTTTTCGTTTTCCTTATGTAAATAACAGCCTACTGTAAACCTATCTTCAAAAAAACCGAAAGGAGTTCCACTGTTTACATTCCCACCTCCTGTGATGTCTGGATTTTTAAATGATTGAATAATGTTTGGTGTTAGGAATTTCTGGAAATCATTAGTGTATACTATAGCAGATGAGTTTTCACCGCTCAAGTCTGCAGTTACCTCTAGACTACCTCCTCCGTTGAGTTCTGTAACGGGTTGTATTAATTTTATTATAGATGGTGATTGGCTCATGAGATTAGTTTAATTAGAGAGAAACTACTCTCCCTTTAATATCTGTATTAGGATATTTAACTTCAAAGATCATAGGATCTACAGAAGGGTAAATGATCCCAGTCTGTGTTGCAGAGTTGATATCGTAGGCATAATCAGAATAACCTAGAGCAGTTCCAACTTTATTACCTATGTTTATAGCCTTAACTGTTTGGATTCCGGCAACTTTATCTAGTAGCAAATACAGGTCTCTGTAGATTATTGGTTGATTGAATTGTTGGTTCTGAATTGCAAAGAAGGTTCTTAATTCTGTGATGCAATTAGAAAGTACTTCTGTGCTTGAGAAGTTAGGTCTAACAACTACTTCAAAATCAACACTGATGTTAATTATAAACCCGTCTTTTATATTAACACTGTCACCTACCATTCTATATTCCGATAGATAAGTGTTTAGGTTGTTCTTAACTGTATCAGAAACTGTAATTAAGTTAGTGTTAGTATCGTACCCTAGAACGTAGAGATTTAAAGTAGATGAAATTTCACCGGGTAATGTAAGATCGGAAGCTTTCGTTGGTTCGACGTATGCTTTTGCTACAGAGCCGTATGTTGAAGGCATTGATAGTGCTCTAATTAGATAGTCGTTAGGTGTTACGTTTCTCAACTGGGATTGATAAGCGACTAGAGTATTCTGTCTAATCTCTTCTAAAGTATCACCGTCTCCTCCTCCGGAAGCAGCTACGGGGTTTGTAACAGCTAGACTGTTAAAAATGTATTGAGCTGTTACTGAGTTGAGACTACTGTTTTGGAAGTTGATGTTTGTTGTGTTTACAAAACTAGTAATTGTATTAGCATCAACGTTGGAAGACACTCCTCCTCCTTTTAAATACCTGACTGTTAAAGTTGTATTAGATGGGGCAATACCGTATGTGTCCGTATATAGGAAGTTGGTAGGGTCGAACGCAGTTGTTAATTTTGATTGTTCGTAAGGTAATCCGATACCTACGTTATCTGCGTTAGGAGTTATTACTTCATCGACATCGTTGGTTGTTCCTGAACCGAATTGAATTTCTAGATTTCCTGCTGAGGTGAACCTGGTTACAAAGCGTCTTTGTATTTTTTCTAGAGTCAGTAGGTAGGGAGCTTCTCCTGTTGCATAATTAGGATTGCTTGTATTAGTATTCTTTACAGGAATGAATAACATCTCTTGACCTAGGTAAGGTACTTCATACCAAATATTACCGTCTGAATCTGTTATGTCTAATATTTGAATAATATCAGTATCTTCTACAGTTACTGTTGAGAAAGACTCGGGAGTACCGAAAGAGAACGTCGCTGTTTCGATCTGCCCTGAGGTTGCTTTTCTAGTTTTTTTAAGTAGGTAATACTGTGGGTTTCCGGCAGATATCTGATATACGGTAACTTCGGTTGGGTCTAAGGAGCTTGATGAGTTAAAATCAATAGTGTCTTGAACTAAGAAGTAATTATCGCCTGTGGAAGTTTTAACTTGAGTGTTAGGTGCAAAAGATAGAGCATAATCATAATCCGGTATGTAATTAGAGCCGGATAGTTTTGCGGGAAGTTGTTGGTAGAAATCAATACTGACTGTGGAAGCTTTTGTTACTTTTGGCTTATACCCTAACATATAAGCTAAGGTGTAAAGACTTGGGGTTTGTTTAGCGTATTGTGTAAATGTTTCCTGTATCTGGTTATCTAGATAGAAGGATAGTACATCTCCAACATAAGCAGACATCTCCATAAACATCATCCCGGGAGATGATGGAGAGAAATCATTATAGGTATTAGGGTAGTAAGTTTTTGTAAAGTCTACTAGCAGATTTTTTAACCCTGCGAAATTCCTATTAAAATACTTTATATCTTTATTTTCAGCCATTGTTTAAACTTAATTGTACTGTGTCGGTTTGCCCGGTGTTTATTATACTATAGGTTATCGATATAAAAACAGTATTGTAATCCGGGGTGGTATTTATTTCTACTGTCCCTTGTATGTTAGGGAAGTACCTCTGTATGACAGCTTCTATGTAGGAAGCTACTTCAGATATTGATTCTGTTGAAATTTGTTGGAACACATAATTTCTTATACCTGCTCCGAAAGTAGTATTAAATACCTTCTCTCCTGGACCGGTTAATAAAAAATTAATTAAGTTGACCCTGATGGCGTCTTTGGTTGTAAAGGTAGGTTTAAAAACAGCATTTCCATTAAAAGGAAGACCTACCCCCACAGCTTTGCTTGGGATTAAGTCAATAGGGTATATCTTCCTTGGATTAAATGCCATTATTTTTTATTCATTAAACCCATAATCTGGTCTAGATTAACTTCACCAGCGGGGAGAGATGACCCTTCCCCAGCTGTATTAACAGTTGCAGGCGGTCTATATCCGGGCTGTTGGCCAAATCCTAAAGCATTATTGGAGGTCATCGAGATATTTCCATTTCTTGAATCCATCATTTCCCCTAGTAACTCCCTGTATTTATCTCTTGTATTAACATTAGGGTTAGTGGGCGGTGTGCCTGCTAGAGTTTGAACCGGTTGAGCATAACTTTCTTGAATAACTGTTTTAGGGGCACGTACTGCTTCTAACAGGATGTCTTTCATTTCTTCCTGGATAGCTTCCTTAACAGCGTCTTTGATGAGTTTTTTAAATAATTTGGTATCCATCTTTTATAAATATTTCTTAATCGGCTTTTAGGTTATCTCTGTCTATGATAAGTTTCAACTCTTCAATAAGTACTTTAGGGTCTTGAGTGAAGGAAGGTTCTGTTTGTAATAATACAATTCCCTGCTTGTTTCTAGCTTGACCTATTTTTTGATTTAAGGTCGGGCTAAAATATTTTTCTACAATCTCAAAAGTAAATCCTCTGTATAGTTGATCTGTGTTACCTACTGTCTGTATGATTGCAGTTAGTGCTGTGATATCTGAAGGAATATCTTTAGGCTGTTCTCCGCATTTTTTTAACACTTGATCAATAAAGGATAGTAATGTTAGGATAGTATTTAGAATTTGACTTGCTTGAGAGATATAGGTTGATCCTAAATCGACTGCTCTTTTTAACTCGGGTAATTTAGGGGTACCGTCAGTCTTAAAGGTTAGTAGTGTCCTAACATCATCTAAGTCGGATAGTAGTGCGGTTATTGCTCCTGGCACTACAGGTACAAGTTTGGTAGCAGCAGAGGATGCTAGTTTTAATGCATTCAGAGCTGTTAATGTTGTTATAGATCCGCTTAGTAGTTCGCTAACGATATTTAACGATTTATCTACAATGTTAACATATTTTGCGACAACATCAATATCGTCGACAAGACTATCTCGTAGCGTAGTAATTCTAGCTAAGGTAGCTTTTGAGGGACATAAATCCGGTAAGGTTGGGTTTCCAGTCTCCAATCCTTCAATTCCTAGACTTGTAGCTAATTCAAATAATTGGTCTGTAGCTCTGCTTTGAAGGTTAGCTACTTTGGTGTTTATGCTTTGATTTATTCTATCTAGACCTTTTAACTGTGTTGCTCCTGTTACTATGGCAGTGCTAGCAACAGTTCGAGCCAACTTAAGTTTCTGTTTAAGTTTATCTCTCTTAACCTGTTCTTTCTGTCTTTGATTTTCTAACTCTTGAGGTGTCATTATACAGTAAAGTTATAGTTAGATTTAATAGAGTTAATTTCAGCTTGTACTTTCTGGAGTCTTATTAACAGGGAAGGAGAGTTACTTGTGAATGGTACTATAGGAACTCCTCCGGCGTTGGCGGCTATAGAATCTTTCAGCAGGCTTGCAACTATGTCTATTAATTCGTTTAATAGAGTTGTGGTTGCATCTCCTAATAGTAGAGGTTCTTTTGCATTTTTAGATCCCAAGTATATTTTCTCAGTCTGCATCACTACTTCAGATGCATCTATGTTTACAGTCGATAATGAACTTAGACTAATGCTTTTTGCCGAGCTTAGCAATAAATGGTCTTCTGTTGTATTGAATATTAACCTTCCTGAATTTATTATAACTTGTTTACCGATATACTGGTTGGGTTGAGTAGGGGTCTCTGATGAGTAGCTATAATACTTGTTACTTGAAACAGTTACTGGTATTTTTTGATTTGAGGTGAGGTATATAGATGAAGCATCCGTATCTATATTTTCCTCAGTCGGCAAGTAACCAACTGACCCATTATCTCCTTGACCGTTTCTAATTAGTATAATAGGATCTCCGTTAGTTCCGCTACTAGACCAGCTATTGATATCTTTACCGTCTTGTAGTACAGTAGAACCTAGTCTAATAGAGTTACCCAACCTTCCTTCCAATATAACGTCACCCTCAAACTTTTTTAATGGTTTGATATTACTTTTCTCTTGAAATGTTAAACCTAAAGTTATACCGGTAGTTCCATCTTCTACTCTCCTTACAGCACCAGCTTGAGTCTGTACGTAGTCTCGCTGCTGTGATTCTGGAATGTCTTTATTCTCGAATAGGTTCGGTATACCGTTGTGGTGGTTACTACTCCAGATGTTTAACGGTGTTATGTAGTAGTAGGTTTCTTTGAAGTTATTATTTTGGATGTCTGGGGATGGTAATTTAAAGATATAAACCAACTCATTTAATAGTGGGTAGTTTATAAAATTAGAAAAGTAAGGTTTTGCAAACCCGGTAGACTTATAATTACCTCTCTTTGCTTTTTTGAAGTAGATCGTTCCGATACCGTTCCATTCTCCGGCATTAACAAAGTACTTACTTGTATCGTTTAGTACTATGTCTTGAACTACTGCTGCTTCAAAATCCATTATTTATCTTCTTTGATATTGTTAATTTCTTTCATTAACTGCTCTCTTTCTTCATCTGAAATACCGAATGAGTCTGTAGCAGAGTCTTGATTCTGAAATATACGTTGAATGATGGTTGCAACTTTTACGAGCTGGTCATCGTTCTTAACTCCGATCTCTAAGTATTCTTTAATCAGAGGTACAATCAAAGTAGCATCACCGGTATCCTCGATTAGAGGACGTAATTCAGAGATAAGAGTTGAAATCTGCTTCTCCTTCTTCTTTTGATTGTCGTAAATCTCTTCTAGAAGGTCTGCGAATTTCTTATTCTTAAATATTAATTTATCTAAACTCATGGTTAGTCTATTTTTTATAAATAGAAAGCAGCAAGGTTTAGAAGTGTGCGTATCCGTTCTCTATATAGAATGCATAGTGTTTCTTATAGAGATCCCCTAATTCACTAGCTACTTTAGTTATTCTAGGTGTTTTTACATCAATTATCTCTCTAATATAAATGTATAAAGCCTTCTTATTAAAGATTGTGATATGCTCTCTTTTTCTAAATAATTCAAGGATTGCATCGGCAATTTGAGCATCTTCATCCTTTGGAAATAATTCGTAGATATTATCTGTGCAATACTCTACATACAAGTCTAAGAATTCAGATACTTGATCCACCGGGTGGTAAGTCTCAGAATCAGCTTGAGTTCCATTAATGTCTAAAACGTCTCCGTGAACATACTCACCGTCTTCCTGTTCGATGTTTAGATTATCGAGAGAAAGTAGTTCCATTCTCTTCTTATAATTCTTTTGATTTGAAGCGATTAAATACCTCTTTGCAATTGTTCCGAAATAAGAATACGCCTTAGCTCCATTCTCTGGGTTAAAGCGATCTAGTTTCGTTAGTAGGAAGGTGATTACTTCGTGCTGGAGATCTTCTAGGTTAGTTTCTTCAGTATAGTAAAACTTAAAAGTGTGAATTAAGTTCTGTGTTAATTTAAAAAGAGCGTAGTGTATCTCCTCTCTGTAGATCTTATTTCTCTCTGCATAATCTTCTGTATGAACATATTTGATTATAGCGAGCTCAGTATCATGAGTGAAATAATTCTTATTCTTTTTCTCCTCCATCGGTTAGTTTAAAGTTATTTAATCGTTCTTGAATAACCTTAATTTGTTCGAAAAACCATCCAATCTCGTCATCGCTTTGGAATGTACCTTTAGAGTCAATTTTTTGTAACCGTTCATTACTATGTTCGATAATCTTAGAAAATTGATCCATGTAAATAAGGTATGATGCTAGAATGTCTTCCTGCTTTTCATTTTTTTTGAGCAGGTTGTAAGTTGTGTAACTTAAAACACAAACTACGATGACGAGGAGGATGATTGCTATTACCATTAGTCGTTAAAAAAATTAGTCATTGCACTCTTCAACCCGTCACTCTGAATGTTAGATAAGGCTTTATTTTTAGCTGCCTGCTGGTGAGTGGTTGGATTTTTTTGAGTAGTCTCTTTCGAGATTGCAAACTGCTTTGACTTTGGCTGTTCTACTGGATTGATTGTTAATTCAACGACTGATGCCATGAAATCTGCTTGGTGTAGAATGTAAGCAATTGCAGATCTAAATTTACTCTCCGGCATCCTGGAGATTAGATACGCCTTGTTAGACTCTTCATACAGACCGTCATGAGTTCTGATAGCGAGCATCTCATTTAATGAATACTTGATACCTGCTTCTTGTAATAAGAATAATGATCGATCTGGAATGGTCATAAAGGCAACCTCGGTATTGTAAGAATAAACTTCTCCTAAGTTCTTCTTTCTCCATTCATCTTTACCTGGAAGATATAAATCTTGAGTTGAGTCTCCTACTTTACCTAAGTCGTGGTTAATAGCTGAAAATACTAATTCTTCGATTGTGAAGGTTGACATATCACAACCAAACTTCTCCCAGAGCTTTGCAAAATGTAAAGAGGCTTTGATAACACGGTTAACATGTTCAATATAACCTCCAGGGAAACAGTTGTGGTACTTAGTAGTATGAGCCGCCGGCATTAAGATAAATCTATCTACCCGGTCTTCATAAAATTTACGAAGATCTTCTTTTCTCGGGGATGAAATATACTTATCAATATATCCCAAGAATTCTTCCCAATTTGATTGGATTTGTTCTGCTGTCAAATTCATACTATAAAGATAATTACCTTTGGCCGGAAATGCCACCTACTTCGTTAGAAGTTCTAGGTTCCATTTCAACATACTGTTTGATTTGTTCGAGCTGTTGTTCTGCTCTATCAATGGTATCTAAATAAGATTTAACCGGTTCTTGTCTTTGAACAACCTGTTTTAATACCTTTAAAGTACTTTCTAATACTTCTACTTTGTTAATTACTTGATCTCTATATCTCATATTATTATATCCTTTTATTACTAACCTTTATTATCTTTCCCCTTGTCCCTTCTATTTCCAAACCCCATGTATAGATAATACGAACGAAAAACTACAAGAGCAACTTATTTTGAGAAAATTCTATAAAATCTTTAAACTTCTTTATAAACGAACACTTCTCATATTCTTCCAACTCGGTAAAATGTTCTATCGATAGATCACAAGCCTGTAAGAAAGCATCGTCTGCCTTATCTAATAACGTTTCAATATGGAATGAATTTGAAAGATCCAACTTGTGTAGGTATGAATATGCCCTGATAAAGATCATGCTTTTATTAACTACTTGCAAATCTTCTGTATTAATATCCTTATTTATCTCTGAAAAGAACTTAACGATCTGATCATTAACAATATCACCCCTAAAAATAATCCGGGTGAACATTCCCATTAGAACATAGGGATGTTCGGAGAAATCAATAATTTCTTTAACCTTACCCTCCGACTTATCTTCAGGGTCTTGAAACAATCCGAATACCAATGTTGGATCCATATATATTATAATAGGAAAAGGACACCGTAAGGCATCCTTTCCAAATATATTTAATTTACTTAAGCTTGAGGTTGTCCCGTCTTAAGAATGATGTTCTTATTATAGTACGTTAGAGCATTAGCGATCATTTGAGTCAACTTAGGATCACCTAGCTGCTTAGAAGCATTGTAGGTATCAACCAGGCTTGTAAACGCTTTCTTAGATTCTGCTGAACCGGTATCAACGTCTGGAACACCGTCCATATTAACATCTACCTGAGTATCACTTGCTGTAACATCTACAGCCGCATCTTCTGCAGGAACCTCTTCAGTATCTGCAACGATCACATCCTCAGTATCTGACTCTTTATCTTTCTTTGCTTCAGAAAGATCTCCTTCAGCCATATCAGGGTATTGATCATCATAAACGTCTGTACTATCACCATAATCATCATATTCATCAGGAGCAGAACCTGCATTCCCGAATTGATCTTCAGCGTAACTGTATAATTCATCCTGTAATGCTTTTATTGTAGCGAGAAATAAATCCCTACTCTTAAACATAGCATCCGGGAAATCCATCCGCCTAACCATTTCCCTAGCTATTCGATATGCAGCCATAGTATGATCACTATCAACTTCATTCATACCGCCCATCTCACCGGAGAATTGTTTTAGATGATCCATCACCTCATAAGCAAGGCTATCATCAAATCCTGCACCTGTAGACCCAGCATCGTATGCTGCCTTTAAGTAATGATCGATAACACTAGCAGCATTAGTAAGACCTTGAGTATCATACTCATCCATACTACCTACCTCCCTAGTAGCAATATCCCCAGGAGCCTCTTTCATAGTACCCCCAGGTAAACCAGCACCAGTTTTAACCATCATGTTTTTAATCTTCTCCTTTAATGCTCTCCTAGTCACCCTAGACTCACCGTCGTGAGATACAGCCTCCATAGGAGCCTTCGCATCAGAAGTGTACAACCCCTCAGTAATAATACCGGCAAGTTTCTGCATTCTTATAAATTCTTTATTCATTTTAAAAAGCGCTTTTATATAAATAGCGGTGAAATAGAGAAAAGAACTTACGGTAACTCTTGTAAATCCTTAAGGGTTGCTCGATGAATTTCTTTAATACCATGAACACTACTAAGGCCTAATTCCACTTGAATAGACCCTTGGTAAACACTGAAATTACTTATAGGACCGTATGGGGTCATATCACCGAGAAAGAATTTTTTGATATCTTTTAATCTTAGTACTCCGGCGATGTGTTTATCGGGTTGGATTGCAATAATTCTCCATGAACTGTTCATAACAGTTAATATAGGTAAAGATAATTAAGAAAGCAAGTTAACCTTGTCCCCTTGAAACTTTAACGTAGTTTTTGGAGCCTTTGTTTTTAGACATTTTAGTCTTAGCATGAATGCCTTTTCTCTTGACCTGCTTTTTTGCAAGTTTAAGTATAACAGAGGTGGATTTTGATTTTCCTTTAGTCGGTGCCATAGTCCCTGATAAATAGTGTTATAGATTAAGTCTAGCTTGGTATCCTTCCAGGTATAGGTTTTCTAGACCGGCGAATGTATGAAGACCGCAAGGTTCAGGCCAAACCTCATATTGAGTAAAGCTTGTCTCAGGTTCTGTAACCCAAAGAATATCTACACTGTACTTAGAAGATAAAACAGGAGAAGTAACTACATTTCCCTCGGCATCATATACACCAGGTGTAGTAACTAGGTTACCAAGTTCAACAACGTGACAATCGGTGTAACCTGTTTCTTCATTCCAAATTTTAGACTTTTGAGTAGTCCATTGTGTGTTCGTAAATTCGTATTTTCTAAATTTCATATTAGAGAGTTGTTAGGGTTGTGCAATCAGTATCGCTAAGCGGTGAAGGGTAAAGTGCCATTTGTTTCATATATTTTGGAACATCAAGTCCGTCACCTTGCAAAAATTCCATATTTGTAGTGGTAAACGCAGTAGCGGAATTTACCTTAACTCCATTGACAAAGACATCAGCCGATGTGCCATTCCATTTTATCGCAACTTTAATAGTATCGGTTAATGTTAAGTATAACTGAGTTAATGTACCCGATGAGCGCTTATAAACACTTAATCTTTGAGCAGTTGCTCCGTTATTTCTTATCCCTAAAGATGTATTCGTATTTCCATTATTTGTTGTGCCTATAAATAAATTAGAACTCGCATCCCTAATCAAAGATATATTATTATCTAATTCCACAAACCAAGTTCCCCCACTACTCGTTATCAAACCATTGGTGTAGATATTATTTCGTGTAAATACATCTACCACACGGGTGGCGGTTGCTGATGTAGAAGGTATGTAGGATGTGGGATATGCACCCGCTTCGAGTTGTGCGCCCCACAAAAATACTGATGTAGAAAGGGCATTTGTTTCTCCACGCCCCGCAGTTGATGACGATATAATACCAAAAGCACTTGTTCCCGCCAATGTTGTAGTCCCTTGTGCTACCATCACGCAACGATACCAACCATTTCCAACATTAACTATTGATGCGGTTGTTGATGAGCCAACCGAACCAACAACGCCATTGTTTAGGTCAAAGTTTGCCCACGCATTTAGACCAAAATTTGAACTACCTCCAATGATTTGAAAAAAGTTGTTTGTGTTTTTCTTGGCATATACTGAAAAAGCATAATTCGTTCCACTTACTATATTGAAAGATTGTTCAATAATATGGAATGTGCTAACGCCATTTGCAGTAAATGTGTCTGCATTTGTCGTTCCATCGGGTGAAGTTGTTGAGTTGGCGGTTATACTTGTTGAGGTTTTAGTCCAACTCGCATTATCAAACGCTTCCGATTGCAAAAACAAATTCGTCCTCTGCGGTTCAAGCAACACACTCGGACAACTGCCGTACATATAGGATAGGCGAGGCACATTTAATCGGTCTGTTGTCGCTAGGTATGTTTCTGCTGACGATCCTTCTACAAGTTGTGCGCCCCAAACATAACAAACATCCTCTGCGACTAATGATTGGTATGATGGGTATCTTCCGCTATTTGTATTGTTTGTTGTCAAGATTTCAAATCCCGTTGATGATGTTCCCGTTGCCACTCCACTAACTCTACAC
>TARA_R110000868_G_scaffold104220_1_pt1 | contig 20733 bp, 19 predicted proteins | sample TARA_R110000868 | Tara Oceans TARA_R110000868 (sample SAMEA4397489) | marine metagenome | biome: Polar Biome; feature: [SRF] surface water layer (ENVO:00010504); material: water (ENVO:00002006), including particulate matter (ENVO:01000060) such as... | depth 5 m | reverse complement strand
AATCCAAGAACGTCAATTTCAATGAAATCGACGCCGGAATGGATGTGCAGAAAAAGGCCGAAATGGTCGAACGGTCTGGGGGCGGACGCACGTTCCCGCAGATTTTCATCGGCGACAAACATATCGGCGGCTGCGACGACATGATGGCTCTGGAACAGTCCGGCGAACTGGATTCGCTGCTCGCTGCCTGATGTAGGATTGCCATGATCCGGTATGCGCTGATCTGCTCTGATTGCGACCATGACTTCGAGGCATGGTTTGCCTCCTCTGCGGCGTTTGACGACCAGTCGGGCCGGGGCCTCGTCAGCTGCGCCATGTGCGGCGGCGAGAATGTCGCCAAGCAGATCATGGCGCCCTCGGTACGCACGTCGGAAAACCGCAAGTCCGAACCGGATGAGGCGGCCAGGGTGCGCGAATTCATGGCCAAGGCGCGCGATCATGTGGCGAACAATTTCGACTATGTCGGCGACAGCTTCGCGGATGAGGCGCGCTCGATGTATTATGGCGAGACCGAGGACCGGCCGATCTGGGGAGAAACCACAGCCGAAGAGTCCGAGGCTTTGCGCGAAGAAGGCGTGCCCGCCGCGCCGCTGCCGCGCGCTCTGACGCCGCCTCTGCCCAAGACGGACAAGCAACTAAACTGAACTGGAGCGCTTTGACGCGCTTGACCCTGCTTCGCCCTCATATATTACGCAAGTCACAAGGTTTTTGACGGGGAGTGCCCTAAATGGCTGCCAGTGAATATCATCGTGGAGACATGGACATCAGCGCCCAGAAGGCGACGTGGGATGGTTTCATGGTGGGAAGCATCTGGGGCAGCCTGCTGATCATCCTCACCGTCGGCTATGCCACGCTGGCGGTTGCCATCGGCATGAACTGGATGATTGCCCTCGGCCTGATGGCGGTGTTCGGCATTGTCTCCGGCCTGGTCATGAATCTCGGCGGACGCTGGATGGCGACCGTGGTGCTGATGGTGGTGCTGGCGCTGGTCGTCCAGCTGTTCATCGCCCTGTTCGGCCTGGTCCTTTAAAACAGCTCAGACCGTAAGGTTTTCAGGCTCCTTGCAATCGGCACATGTGGCGATGGCAGGATCGGCCTTGAGGCGCGTCAGCGCGATACGGCTTTCACAATTCGTACAGAGGCCATAATTGCCGGCTTCCATGCGGGCGAGCGCGGATTCGATCCGGGCCAGCTGCTCAGCGTACTTTTTCAGGGGGCGGGATGTGCCTGCGATTCCGTACGGGCCTGCATCCTGGGTCAGGCGATCCGGTCCGGGGAGGGGAGGCATCGTCTTCATCTGAAGTGATGCTGCGACTCCTTTAAGGGCTTGGCAAGGCGTTTCAGGCGATTGAGTGTAATCCATATCGACAAACGTTAACGACCCGACGTTGAAAACGTAAAAGGACGCCGTGCCGATGCCCTCATCGCCCCTGATCATGACTTCCGTCACCAAGCGGTTTGGTGCCTTCACCGCCGTGGACTCCCTGTCCCTGGAGGTGCCGGACGGTCAGATCATCGGGTTCCTGGGCCCGAATGGCGCAGGCAAGTCGACCAGTTTGCGCATGGCCCTTGGCATCATGGAGCCGGATTCGGGCGAGGTGGAATTGTTTGGCGACAAGCCGAATGTCCGGGCGCTCCAGAAAGTCGGCTTCCTTCCGGAAGAACGCGGCCTCTACAAGAAGATGACCGCGCGCGACACGATCAGCCATTTTGCCCGCCTGAAGGGCCTGTCGGCCCAGGATGCCCGCGCCCGCGCCGACGAATTGCTCGGCGCGACGGGGCTGGAGGAGTTCAGCCGCACCCGCATCTCGAAACTCTCCAAAGGCATGGCGCAAAAGGTTCAGATCCTGTCCACGCTGGCCCACCGGCCAGACTTCCTGATCCTCGACGAGCCCTTTTCCGGGCTTGATCCGGTCAACCAGCAGGCGCTTGAAGACCTGATCCGTACCGAACATGCGCGCGGCGCGACCATCCTGTTCTCCACCCATGTCATGGAACATGCCGAACGCCTCTGCGACCGCATCGTGATGATGGCGCGGGGCCGCAAGGTGCTGGACGGCACGCTTCAGGAAGCCTTCGCCACGCTGGGGCAGGGAGCGCGGATCTCGGTCGAGGCCGGATTTGACCTGGCCGCCATGCTGGCCCCGAAGGGCTTTGAGGCCATCCGGACCACGGACACCGGGCATGGCGAGACCTGGCGAATAGACCTGCCGCCCGGACGGGAGGCGCAGGACGCGCTACGCGCCGCGCTGGAGGCAGGCGCCCCCATCACCGGCTTTGCGCCAGAAGAGGCCCGCCTGCGCGACGTGTTCGTTTCGCTGGTCGGTGAGGCCGACGCTGCCGCCCTTGCGGCATCCCTTGCAGAAGACGAGGCCGCCTGATGCGCAACATTTTGCTGATCTTTCGCCGTGACTATCTTGGCTACGTAAAAGCGTGGGGCTTCTGGCTCAGCCTTGCCGCTGTGCCCCTGTTCATGATTATCGGCGCGGCGCTTGCCGGCTTTGCTGCGCAATCCTCCCCGGTCCGCTATTTCGCCGTCGTCGAACCTGGCAGCATCTATGCCGACGCGATCGAAGCCGAATTCCAGAGACGGGAACAGGCAGACGCCGAGCGAACCAGCGAAATCGTCGAACAGCTTGACCTGCCTGCGATGGGCGAGGATGAAGCCCGCGCCGCCGCAGAAGGGGCTGGCGTCGCCAATAGGAAATTCATCGCCGTGCCTGCGCCGGCAGAGTCGATTGACGGCTTGCGACCCTATCTGCTCGGCGAAAAGACCGTCTCCGGCCCGCTGGGCGACAAGCCGCTCTTTGCGGCCTTGGTACTGGCCGAGGATGGCAGCGAACTCGAATATTGGAGCGATGACGTCAATGTCGACCAGCTGCGTTATCTCGCGCAGGACGCCATGCTGCGCCTTGCCCGCCGCGACGCCCTGACAGAGGCCGGGCTGGACGAGGACTTCCTCCAGACCGTCGATGATGCCGCCTTCGCCGTCCCGGCACGCCGGATACGCACGGTCGAGGAACAGGACGCGGCGGGGAATGAGGTCACAATGGCCGACCGCGCGCCGATGTTCGTCGCCGGCGGTCTCGCCTATTTCCTCTGGCTGATGGTGTTCTCGATCATCCAATACCTGTTGATGGGCACGATTGAGGAGCGCTCAAACAAGATTTTCGACACGCTGCTGACCTCGGTGAAGCTGCCGGAATTGCTGGCGGGCAAGCTGCTCGCCGTATTCGCGGTCACCTCCACGATGATGCTGTCCTGGGGCCTGTTTGCCTTTGCCGGAGGCACGGTCGTCGCGACCCAGATTCCAGGCGTCGGCAACATCATCGAGCCGTTCGCGGCGGCGCTCGCCAATCCGGCCATCATCGTGCCGGGCCTGATCAGCTTTATTCTCGGCTATATCATGTATGGCATGATCTTCATGGCGCTCGGCTCGCTCTGCGACACGATCCAGGAGGCGCAGACCCTGCTCAGCCCGATGATGATCCTGTTGATGCTGCCCATGTTCGCGATCTTCATCGCCTTTCAGGATCCGGGCTCGCCGCTTGTCGACATCGCCTCATGGATTCCGTTCTTCACGCCCTTCCTGCTGATCCTGCGCATGCCGCATGACCCGCCGCTCTGGGAAGTGCTTGCCCAGATGGGCCTGATGGCCGGGTTCGCCCTGCTCATCCTGTGGCTGTCCACCAAGGTCTACCGCGCAGGCGCCGTGCATGGTGCGGGCATCGGAGACATGGGCGGCATGCTGAAAGGCGTGTTCGCGAAAAAGACCGGTTAGGCTTTTTTGGACTCGGCGGTCTGCGAGCACCAACTGATTTAGCTAAAACTTGCAGAGTAGTCGCTATAAACGCAGCGGTATCTGATTCAATATGACCTCCATTTCCGGATGAGCGCCTTGGACGTCAAAATATCCTTCAGATAAAAGCAATTTCTTGAGACTGAGGTTTTTCAACGCAAGTGGAAAATCTAAACCTAGTTGATCATCCAATTGGCGTCGTAATTCTAGGTAGCCAATTTTCTGATCTGGTCGAGACTTCAAAATCTCAAGAACGAGCCATACTAGTCGTTTCCTAGCGAGTCTTTGTTCAGCCCGCAAAGAATCTTCAGTAGATAAAATGACTCGCTCAACCCTGCCTGTTCCAAAAAGGGAGTAATCAGAACGAGATCGCATAAATTTCCGGAGCCTTTTTTCATTTAAGTGCTTTTGTGCGAATTGATTGATAGATAGATTTGTTAGTTCGGCAATTTTGTCGGCGACAATCCTAAAAGGTATGGATCGACCATCATCTGAATAGTCATTGATGAGCCTGATAATCCATCTGTCAAAAGACGGAAGTCACGGAACTCTTCGAAAGGCTTGTGCTCGCCTGCCCCTCTTTTTCTGCGGCGTGCATCGATTTTGTCCGCAACGTCCTGGGCAGCCTTGCCGACTTGTTCAGTCTGCTTAATCAGAGTTACGAAAATAGCATCTTGAAATTGCGACCACACTGAATAGAAGGCGGTGCCAACAATGGCGGCTTCTTCCACGATGGCACCTAACTTTCGAAGAGCAGTTGGGTAGGATTGAATGAGTTTTAGCGGTGTTTTCAACCAGCTAAGCGAAATACTTTCTCGCGATATTTCGGCTTTTATAACTCTGTTTATATTCTTTGTGTCGGCGACTTTTGCGGACAGAATTCGTACGCTTTTGTTCTCCATACGAAGCAGTTCGCTGCTTTCGGCTCTTCGAACTGTTTGTTCTAAACAATCCGACGCTTCTGATACACTCTGTATCTCAGAGGAAGTTGGCGGAATTTCTTCCTCGATGGCGATTTCGTCAACTGCACGGTGGCTGAGAACGCGCCTTACTTCATCGAGAGCAGTATTTGATGCAACGATAAGATCGCTTAAGTGCCGGTCGACCGAGCCGCCTCTGCTGAGATAGGCTGGTATTTCTTCATCATCGTCGTCACCATTCAGGTTGTCTGAGCGGAAATACTCCCGCCGGAGCTGCGGGAGTCTTACACGTGAATACTCTAAGGAAGCTCGCGCTGCTCCTATCGTCCCTTCCTTCAGATCTCTAAGTGCTAGAACAATGTCGATTATGGATTCAGTGGGAAAATCTTCCGGAACGTAGTTGGCTTGTTTGAGTGCTCCCAGAAATGCCTGAGCGCGTTCTTCTACTTCATCCAACTCGATCGATAGCTCCGAAAATTCTTCGACACGATTTTCCAGTATGCCTATCAAACCGATTGTTCCTAGCTGCGTCGCTGATCGGTGGCGACATTGATTATGATTTCAATGAGGGAGCTTTTAAATTGCAGTGAGGGTAGAGCAATTCTCATAAGACATAAAGTACGCGAAGGGTCATCAAAAGCGACCAACTCATTGGTCGATTTAGTCAAACGCATGAGCGTGACTAAAGCAAGAATAAGTACCGCCTGTGCGAACTGGCAAGGCTTTTGTGGAAACCGGTAATCCGGAAGAGGGATCTAGACCAGATTTTCGCGCTGGGCGTTGGCGCAAGAGGCCTGTATTACAGCAATTCGCGCTCAAGGCGGCTGATCACCGTCCGGGATCGACCAGTCTCATCCAGCTCGCAAACATCCAGAATGAAGCGGCAGGCCTCGCCGTCGGGGGTGAGGACCGTGAAGTCGCCCTCGCCAGCGCCGGCCATCCTGTGGCGTTTGTAGTGAGGACCATACAGGCGCGGAGGCAGTCGGGTGCGGATGAAAGCCTCTATGTTTGACGCGCCTTCTATATCTCCGAACGGAGAGGCGGTGGACCAGACAGCCTCCGGATGGAACAATTGGGCGGCGGCCTCGCCATCGCGCCGGTCAACGCAATCAAGAAAGCGCATCAGCAGCGAACGTGCAGACCGTCGCCCAGCATATTCCGTATGCAGCAGATCATGCGCTGCTTCGGAGTTGGGTCCCGTCAATTCGGTCTCATACAGCGTCTGTACGTCCCGGTTTTCATGGGAGCGGCGGCGCGGCGCGTTTGCGTCCATGTCATAGATCGCCTGCGCGCGTTTTTTCAGGACATCCGGATCCATGGATTTCGGCTCACCGCCGCCGCCGAGGCAGCCGCCCACACAGGCCATGACTTCGACGGCCACATAGTCCGTTTGCCAGTCATCGGTCTCCAGCATGCGCTGGGCAGCGGCGATCCCGTTGCAGACGGCGACCGCGCCGATGCCCGGAACCGTTGCGGTTTTCACCCCCTGGTCCACACCGCGCAGCTGTTGCCATTCGAGCGGCAGGGCGTGTTCTCCGCCTTTGAAATGCGCGGCGGTGCGCACCATCGCTTCCATGACGCCGCCGGACGCGCCGAAGATCTGGGCCGCGCCCGTGCTTTCACCCAGCGGACTGTCGAAGCGGCCATCCTCTTCCAGCGCCCCGAACGCGATTCCGCGCGAGCGGATCATCCGCGCCAGCTCGCGGGTGGTCAGCACATGGTCCACATCGCCCGCCATGCCCGGCCGCAGGGCCTCGTCTTTCTTGGCTGTGCAGGGCATGACGCTGACGACATAGGGCTCAATTTTTCCTGTGGCATAGTCCGGCCCGAGGGCACGGGCGAACTGGCCGCGCTTGGACAGGGCGCCATGCATCTGCTGGGGGGATTTCGCGGTGCTGAGATGGGGCAGGAGGTCCGGGCGGTTCAGCTCGAGCCAATTCACCCATCCGGGGCAGCAGGAGGTGAAGATCGGTAGGCTGGTTCCGGTTTCAAGGCGCCCGAGCAATTCGGTGCCTTCCTCCATGATGGTGAGGTCGGCGGTGAAATTCGTATCGAAGACATAGTCAAAGCCAAGCTGGCGTAGCGCATTGATCAGCCGGCCCGTGCTGACCGTGCCGGGCTTCATGCCGAATTCCTCGCTGATCGCGATCCGCGTGGCCGGCGCGATCTGGACGACCGAGACGCGCTTGCGGGAATCGAGTGTGTGCAGAACGTCGTGCCAATGGGGCGCCTCGATCAGGGCGCCGACCGGGCAGACCAGTGTGCACTGGCCGCAGGAGATGCAATTGGTTTCCGAAAGCGGCTTGTCGAATACGGTCACGGGGACGCGCTCATATCCGCGCTCGGCAAATCCGATCACGAATTGCTGCTGGCCTTCCTCGCCGCAGGCCTGGGCGCACAGGCCGCACTCGATACATTTTGACAGGTCCCGCCAGATACTGGGCGACGTGTGGTCGCTCGGAACATGTTCGGGATGGTCCGGCGACCCGGGCGGGATTTCCGGCCAGCGTTCCTCCCATTGGTTCTCTGCGACCAGCGTCTGCAGCCTGCAATCACCATTCACCTCGCAGCGCATGCAATCATTCGGATGGCGCGCCAGCAGCCATTCCGCATCACTCCGGCGAAAATCCTGCAGGGCCTGCGTGTTGGTTTCCACGACATCGCCGTCTTTTGCCGGCGTGCTGCAGGCTGGCTGCGGCTTGGGTGTCCCGGCCACTTCCACAAGACACATGCGGCAGACCGAACGCGGCGGCAGGCCGGGATAATGGCATAGCGTCGGCACATGGATGCCCGCCATGCGGGCCGCATCCAGCAGCGTGGCGCCCTCGTTCAGTTCGGCGCGCCGCCCATTGATCGTCAGCCTGATCATGTCGTGGCGTCCCTGGTTCTCCCTTGCCTCATGGGACCAAGTGTACGCGCACAGCGACGGATACGCCACCGGGGCCGGAAACGCGCGCGCATCCGGTTTCGGTCAGGCTGAAAAAGAAAAAGCCCCGCCAGCGCGAACTGGCAGGGCTTTTATGGAAACCGGAGATCCGGAAGAGAGGTCTAGACCAGACCTTCGCGCTGGGCGCGCTTGCGAGCCAGCTTGCGAGCGCGGCGAACCGCTTCAGCGCGCTGACGGGCTTTCTTCTCGGATGGCTTTTCGAAGTACTGACGGGCCTTCATTTCCCGGAACAGGCCTTCGCGCTGCATTTTCTTCTTCAGCGCGCGCAGGGCTTGCTCGACATTGTTATCGCGGACGACGATCTGTACGATTGTTCTTCTCCATTCGTTAGGGGCGTCGCCCCGATTCATTTCGGTTGAGGCCTACAGACCTCGGAAGCGGGGCCTATATCACGGCTCTGGCCGATTGGCCAAGCCCTTAAAGCCATCAGGTTCAGTTATGACACAAACACCGTCTGAAGTCCTTAAGTTCCGCTGGTTGGACGCAATGCTGCCTGATGTGCCCTTTGACGGCTGGACCGAGGTGGCGGCTGCCAAGGCGGCTGTGCGCGCCGGTCTGAGTGAAGGGGAGCAGGCGCTGGCCGCGCCAAATGGCGTGCCGGACTTGATAGATGCGTTCTTTGAGCGGGCCGGGCAGACGGCCCGCGAGTCGCTCGCCGCACAGGATATTTCGGCCCTCAAGACGCCCGCGCGGGTAAAAGCCGGCGTGCGGGCCTGGCTCGCCGCGCTGGAACCGGACCGGGAAGCGGTGCGCCGCGCCGCCGTGCGGGGCCTGTTGCCCTGGGGCGCGGCGTCAGCTGTCCAGCGCACCTGGCGCGTTGCGGACATGGTCTGGGAGGAAGCGGGCGACACATCCGAGGATTACAACCGCTATTCCAAGCGCGGCCTGCTGGCGGCGGTGATCCCGCCCATCGTCATGTACTGGCTGGACCAGCCTTCGGACGAACAGCTCGATACCTATATCGACCGGCGGCTGAGCCTCGCCTCGGGCATCGGCCGGAATCTCGGCCGGATTGCCAAGCCATTGCTTGACGTATTGCCGGTCTCGCGGCCCAATAGGTCCACGAAGGCGTAGGTTAATTGTCAGGGAAGGATAAGGTGTCGGACAGAAGCTGAACAAACGCCCCAGGGGGCTGGGGGGGCTGATGGGTCCGGGGTGTCTGCTGAACACCTCCGTCCGACAATTAGAAGATGATTGTCGTCGGGGGCGGACGCAAGGCGTAAACATGGCAAAACTGCCCCAATTACCCCGGTTTTGCATTAAATTGCGGTTAGGCGAGCTTACCAACTCCCTTTTCGCGTATCAGGAGAAACCAGAAAGGGAAAAATGGCTGAAACAACGCACCGGATAACGCCCCCGGAACCGCGAATCGCTTTTCACAAGACGGAACTCCAACCGATTCTCGACGTCTATGGTCGGCTGGTCATGGCCGGCAAGGCAAGGGATTATGCCATCGGTATGCACAAGGACGTCGCGATCTTTGCCATTTTCCGACGACACGCCGAAAACCCCACCTGGCGCATCGAGAAACAACCCCATCTCCAGAACATGCAGGGCCAGTATGTGGTCTACGGACAGGCCGGTCAGGTGCTGCGCCGGGGCCGCGAACTGTCGCAAGTCTTGCGGGTCTTCGACCGCAGCCGCTTCCGCATCATTGAGTGAAATTCGACCGAGCCGGTTAACTCGCTGTTAACTAAAAAAATCTTGCGGAACGTTCTGGAACATTATAGGAACATGTTCATCAGAACGGAGCATGAACATGGGTATCGACGTAAGATTTCGGGGACGGTCAGGCAAAGCTTGGGATTTCAAACGCGTTCCATTGGATGCGCCTTGGGCGCGCACGGCCGGCGTGGCATTGTTTGCCGCTCCGGACACATATGGATGGCGCATCATCCGCACGATCGAATTGTCGGGGAAACCAAACGACGTCCAGCCGATCTGGGCGCTGGCCGACGCCGAGCGCTATGGCGCCCGGGCCGTCTTCCTGGCCACCGAATTCGACGCGCGGACACGCCGCCTGATCGTGGATGATATCGAAGCCGGCTTCAGCCCGGTCTGCGTAACGGATCGCAGCCGGGCCGATGAGGCGCCGATCGCGGCCTGACCTATTCTTCGTGGCCCGGCCTGTTCAGGGCAGCCTGTGCTTCGGCTGTCTCTGCCAGCCGGGTCAGCTGCACGAATTCCGCGCGATAGCCGAATGCATCCGAGCCCTTGGCGCCATTTGCCAGATTCCGGATGTCCTCCCAGCCGAATTCGGCGCTGAGGGCTTCGCCGCCTTTCAGCATTTCGCCATAACCGGCGACCGCCGTGGCAAAGCGGGCCCATTGCGGCGCCGCGGCCACGCTGGCCACGCGGTCGGCCTGCGTCACCGGCCGCTCCAGCAGCACGGACTCCTCCGCGCCGGGGGCCTTGTAGCGCAGCTTCACGAACGCATACTCGCCCGACGGATCGCTGGCCGACGTATCCGTGTCGCCATAGCGCAGCGGATCAATCTGCGTCGCGCTTGAGCCCACCGGCGTGATCTCATAGATCGCGGTGACGCTCGTGCCGGCGCCAATGTCGCCCGCATCGACCTTGTCATTGTTGAAGTCTTCCCGGTCGAGCAGGCGGGTCTCGTAGCCGATCAGGCGGTACTCGGCGACGCGCGCCGGATTGAACTCCACCTGGATCTTCACATCATCCGCAATCGGGAAGATGTTGCCGGACAGGTCATCCGCCAGAATCTTGCGCGCTTCACTCAGCGTATCGACATAGGCTGCCGTACCGTTCCCGGTCTGGGCAATCTTCTGCATCATCGCATCATTGTAATTGCCGCGCCCAAAGCCGAGCACGGAGAGATAGATGCCGGTCTCGCGCTTGCGGGAAACGAAATCCTCCAGCTGTTCCGGATCGGAAATCCCCACATTGAAGTCGCCATCAGTCAGCAGCATGACGCGGTTGACGGCATCTTCCTTCAGGCCCTGTTCGGCCAGCGAATAGGCAAGACGCAGGCCTTCGCCGCCAGCGGTCGAGCCGCCCGCCTGAAGCGCTTCGAGCGCCGCAACAATCTTGCGCTTGTCGCTGACGGGTGTGGGCTCCAGGATTTCCCCGGCGGCGCCCGCATAGACGACAATCGCGATCGTATCTGTCGGCTCCATCTCTTCCAGCATCAGCTTGATGGCTTTCTTGGCCAGCGGCAGCTTGTCGTCGGAGAACATGGATCCCGACACATCCATCAGCAGGGTGAGATTGATCGGCGGGCGGGCGTCGCGGTCAATGTCGCGGCCCTGAATGCCGATCTGCATCAGCTCGCGTCCCTCGGCAAAGGGCGACGGCATCACATTTACCTGGGTGGAGAAGGGGGCCTCGCCCTCAGCGGGCTGGGGATAGGTATAGTCGAAATAATTGATCAACTCCTCAATGCGCACCGCATCCTTGGGCGGCAGAACGCCATCCTCAAGAAACCGGCGGACATTGGCATAAGAGGCCGTGTCGACATCGATGGAGAAGGTCGAGACTGGTTCCTCGCTGACCAGTTTGACCGGGTTCGGATCAACATCCTCATACTGGTCGCGGAATTCGGGGGCAGGGGCGACCATGATCGGGGCCGGGGCACCCGCCATCATCCCATATTTGGCACGGGATTCCATTGCGGCGACGGGCGGTGGGGGAGCAGGGGGCGGTGGAGGCGGCGCGGACGCATCCTGCTGGTTTCCTGTCACGGTAACAGTTTGCAGCTCGGCATCCCCTGTCTGGCCCGCCTCGGTTGATTCACAAGCTGTCAGTATTGCGGCGGCTGCCACTCCAGCCAGAATTAATCCTCGCATGCGCATGATCGTCCCTCCTCATTGCGTCCTTAGAATGACAGAATGGTAAGGCGCACATGGCGTCAATAAGGCAAAGCCCGGATAGTTTGTGGCAAGCCGCCTAGTCGGACAGGTCCACTTTGGAGATGTACCAGCGCTCCACATCCTGTTCGAGCAGGGAGAGCGGGCGCGGCCCGCCGCTCAGCACCACATCATGGAATTCGGTCAGGTCGAACTCCGGGCCGAGCACGCGCTGGGACCGGTCGCGCAGATCCAGAATTCTCTGCGCGCCGACCCAATAGGCAGCCGCCTGACCCGGCCAGACGGCATAGCGGTCCACTTCCTGCGCCATGGCGTCGGGGGACTGGCCGGTCGTCTCGACGAGGTAGTCGATGGCCTGCTGGCGGGTCCAGTGATAGCGGTGCATGCCCGTATCGGCGACCAGCCGTGCGGCGCGGAACAGCATGGATTGCAGGAAGCCGACGCGGCCGACCGGATCCTCCGTATACAGGCCCAGATCGTGGGCGAGCACTTCGCCATAGACGGCCCAGCCCTCGCCATAGGCGACATTCCAGACCATCTGGCGGATCAGCGGCAGATTGGCGGTCTCCGCTGTCAGCGCGCTTTCGAGGTGATGCCCCGGAATGGTCTCATGGAAGACCAGGGTCGCCAGCGTGAAATCGGGCCAGTCGCTCATGTCCCCGAGATTGATCTCGAATTGCGCCGGGGCGGAGCCGTTGGCAGGCGCGGCGCTATAATAGGCTGACGGCGCGGAGGAATGCAGGAAGTCCGGCACGGCGCGGATCGTGACGCCGGTGCGCGGCATGGCGGGCATGACATCGGCGATGACCGTTTCGGCGCGGACCATGTGCGCCCGCATGCGCGCCAGCAAGGCCTCGCGGCCTTCCGGCGTATCCTCGTAGAGCTGGCCTTCCTGCGCCGTCAGCGCGGCGAGCCGTTCGGCCAGCGTGCCTTCCACCAATTCCTGTTCTTCCAGCGCAGACATCAACTCATCGGTCAGCTGCTTCACCTCGGCAAGCCCCTGCGCATGCAGCGCTTCGGCAGTGATGCCCGCATCCGTGTAGGCGGTGAGCGCCGCGTCATAATAGGCATCGCCTTCCGGCAACTGCCAGACGCCGGGCTCGTCCGGCGCATCGGCTTTCAGCGCGTCCAGCGCCGCGGCGAAGTCGGCATAGGCGGGCAAGACCTCATCCCGGACCAACGCTTCCACCTGGCGGGCAAGCTCTGTTTCTTCTTCCAGATTGAGACCGTCCACGCCGGTGACGAGGTTGTTGAACGTGGTGACCAGCAAATGGTCTTCCGCCGGGCCGGCCCCGATCGTCTCTGCCAGCGCCTGCATACGCGCCAGGATGAAGACCGGCGGTGCGATCCCGGCCCGTGCGTCGGCCAGAAGGCGGCGGCGTTCATCCTGCAGGGCGCCGGGCAGTTGCGCGAGACGGGTGACATAATCCTTGGCATCCTGGGCGGTGCTGAAGGGGTGCGCGCCGGTCAGCAGGTCCGGCACGTCGATATAGGCGCCGCGCATGTGGTCGGCGACATACGGGTAGGAATAGCCGAGCCCGGTCTGGCCATGCCCGGCCACGAACAGGGATTCGGCGGTCTCGTAGGCCTGGATGACCGTGTCGAGATGGCGCGCCTGATGGCCGCCTTCCACAGGGCGCGGCGCGGCGAGCAGGGCTTCGAGGATTTCGAGCCGCTTCACGCGGGACCGCTCATAGGCCGCCTGGGATCGGTCGGTGAGATAGGCGTTGAAATCATAGCCGGTGGCGTCCTCCGACAGGCCCAGCCGGGTCGCCAGTTCCGGATTGTCCGCAAGTTCATTGGAGGCAATCGAGTCCAGCAATTCATCAACCTGACGCGCAATCCGGCGGGGTGTGCCCGCATCGTCCACCGCCGGGGCACAGGCGGCCGCGAGCGAGAAGATTGCCAGCCCCGTCAGGGCGCCCTTCAGGGCAAGTCGGATCGGGGCTGAAACACGCAGATTCATGAGAGAATTATGACCTTTTCCTGACTGTACTTCTCCCCGCTTGGGGTGTTGTGGCCTGTAGCTATTTCCGGTAACGATCCGGCAACAATTTCGGGAGTCTCCAACGTGAACACAACACCTGCAACCCCGCCAGCGGGCGGACAGCCGAACCTTTCCGGCAATGTGATGTTCTACAAGCAGCCTCAGCCGCTGTCTGCAGAAGCTCATGCTGGTCTGGGCGTCAAACAGATCGAACAACCTTTCGCGTTCCTGCGGGAATCCCATGCTGTACCGGTAACCGTTTCCGAATTCGGAAGAGCGGCAAGTTTTTATCCGCTGATTTTCGTCGGTGATGACCGCACGCCGGTCGCCGTGATGGGCATCCGTCAGGGCCAGAACCTCTATGTCGATGCCAAGGGTTTCGTGGCCGACGACCATTATGTGCCTGCCTTCGTGCGCCGCTATCCGTTCGTCTTCGCTTCCGATGAAGGCTCTGATCGCCTGATCCTGTGCGTTGACCGCGCCGCGCCGATGGTCAGCAACCAGCCGGAAGTGCCCTTCTTCGAGAATGGCCAGCCGAGCAAATTCACCAATGACGCCATCGAATTCTGCAAGGAATTCGAGCGCCAGCGCCAGGCCACAGTCGAATTCGGCCGCATCCTGCGCGACATGGACCTGATGGAACAGAAGACCGTTTCCTTCCAGCCGCGCGACAATCAGGGCAACCCGGTTGGCCAGCAGCAGAAGATCGCCGACTATTGGGCCGTGTCCGAAGACAAGCTGAATGCCCTGCCGGCCGAAAAATTCCTTGAGCTGCGCGATAATGGCGCCCTCGGCGCGATCTATGCGCACCTGATCTCGCTGCTGAACTGGCAGGTCGTGATCCAGCGCGCCGTGCGCATCCAGAACGCTGAAAGCGCTGCTGCGCCGGTCAACTAGGCCGATTTGGCATCGAAATCCGAAAGCGGCTCCTTCGGGGGCCGCTTTTTTTGTGGGCGCCACAAGAGGGGTCACCTGCTCATCACGATTGAGCGAGGCCCTTCAATCTGCACAAAATCACGGGCATATGGCGGATCACGACTGCCCCGTGCAAAGGTTCTCTTATGATCAGACGTTTCATCCTGCCCCTGCTTGCCGCCCTGATGGCGTTGATGCCGGGTGCGCACGCCCAGCCCGTGGATGGCGGCCGGGCGATGGTGGAACTGATCGCCGAGCGCGGACGCGTTGAGCCCGGCGAAACCCTCTATGCGGCCATCAAGATGGAGCTCGACGATGGCTGGCACGTCTATTGGCGCAATGCCGGGGACGCCGGACTGCCGCCGGAGGTGAGGGTGCTGGACGGCAGCGACGTGACGGAAGCGGCCCTCGGCCCGTTCGTCTGGCCAATCCCCCATCTCCTGCCCGTCGTGGACGGGGAGATCATGGATTACGGCTATGACGACCAGCTCGTCCTGCCATTCCCGCTCACCATTCCTGCCGATGCGATGGGCAGCGTCCAGCTGAACTTCCTGGCCGACTATCTGATCTGTGAGGAAATCTGCATTCCCGAAACAGCCGAAGTGAGCCTGACCCTGCCGGTGGGCCCGAGTGAGCCGCACATCGACCACGGGACCCTGATCGGCAAATGGATCGCCAAGGCGCCGCGCGACTTTGAGGGCGAGGCCCGCATTGATGCCAGCAACAGACCCTGGAAACTCAGCCTGAAGACCGAAGGCGGCTTCGACACCGACTCCGACCTCCGCTTCTATCCCTTCGGCCACGAAATCAGCCATCCGGCGGGCCAGCCGCTCAGCTTCGGCCGCGACGGCGCGACCCTCAGCCTGTCCCCGGCCGATGACAGCCTCGACGGCCCCCTCGAAGGGATCATTGTCGTAGAGACCGCAGACGGCACCCGCACCGGCTACACGCTCGCGGCAGAGCAGGGGGGTGTGTTCGAAAATACGTCCGGCATCGCCGCGCGCGCAGCCGCTACCGGCGCTAGCGGCAAGAGCCTGATCGCGCTGGCCATCGCGGCCGTGATCGGCGGCCTGATCCTCAATCTGATGCCCTGCGTCCTGCCGGTCCTCTCCATCAAGGCAATGGGCATGGTGCATGCGGTCGCGTCCGGCCATGAAAGCGAAGTGCGCAGCCACGGCCTCTGGTACACGGGCGGCGTCCTCCTCTCCTTTGCCGCGCTGGCCGCCGCGATCATCGCTATTCGGCAAGCCACCGGCACGGCCAATCTCGGCTTCCAGTTGCAGAATGGCCCGACCGTGGCCGTGCTGACGCTCATCATGTTCGTGATCGGCCTCTGGTTGCTCGGCATGTTCGAGCTTGGCAGTTCGATCCAGAATACCGGCAGCAGCCTTGCCTCGCGCAGCGGCGCGATGGGCGCCTTCTTTACCGGGGTCCTCGCCGCTGTGGTCGGCGCGCCCTGTATCGGGCCTTTCCTCGGCGCGGCGCTCGGCGCGGTGCTGGATCGTCCGGCCCTGTCGGTCCTGATCGTCTTCCTTGCCATGGGCTTCGGCCTGGCGCTGCCCTATCTCGTGCTCAGCTTCGTGCCCGGCCTGTCGCGCCTGCTGCCCAAGCCTGGCCGCTGGATGGAGACGCTGAAGCAATTCTTCGCCTTCCCGATGTTCCTGACCGCCGCGCTGCTGCTCTGGACCCTCGGCGCGGTCTCCGGCCCGGCAGCCGTGGCATGGACCGTGGCAGGCGGCACACTGATCGCCTTCGGCATCTGGCTGGCCAGGCGGGGCCGGGGCGCACTCACCAAAGTGCTTGCGGCGCTCGCTATGATCGCGGGGCTTGTCTACCCGGCGATGACGGCCAATTCGTCGACGGCAGCAGGGGAGGGCAACAGCCAGTATGCGGAGAAATACGAAACCGAGGCCTGGAGCCCGGACCGCGTCATCGACCTGACCGACGAAGGCCGCCCCGTCTTCGTGGACTTCACCGCCACCTGGTGCGCCACCTGCCAGCTCAACAAGGTGACCACGCTGAAATCGAACGCCGTGCAGGAGGCGTTCGCCGCCCATGATGTGGCCTTCCTCGTCGCCGACTTCACGCGGAAAGACCCGGTCATCGCCGAGGAATTGAAGCGCCGCCAGCGCGCCGGCGTGCCGATGTATCTCTGGTATCCGGCGGGCGCGACCGAGCCGCAGATCCTGCCGGAAGTCCTGTCCCAGAAGCTTGTGATTGGACTTGTCACGGCAGAATGAGCATGATGGCGCCATCCCACCCTGAAGGAGGACGCGCATGTTCATGAGCCGACGCAATTTTTCCCTCGCCGCGGGCATGGCCGCTGCCGTCGCGCTGACGGCTGGCGCCCTGATCGCTTCCACGGCCCAGGCCGCCCCGGATGCGGGCGAACCCATCCTCGCGCCGGACTTTACCGGCACGACCGCAACGGGCGAGACCATTTCCCTGTCCGATTTTGCCGGCAAGACGGTGATCCTCGAATGGACCAATGATGGCTGCCCGTTCGTGCAGAAACATTATGCCGTCCCGCCCGCCAACATGCAGGGCCTGCAGACCGATGCCTCCGAGAGCGATGTCGTCTGGCTGTCGGTGATCTCGTCCGCCCCCGGCAAGCAGGGCCACCGCACCGGCGCGGAAGTGCTCGACATGAATGAGGGCCGCGGCGCCACGCCCGCCCATGTCATCCTCGATGAGAGCGGCGACATAGGCCGCCTCTACAAGGCCAAGACCACGCCGCACATGTTCCTCATCACGGCCGACGGCATGATCGCCTATCAGGGCGCGATTGACGACACGCCGTCGGCGCGCGTTTCCGATATCGAGACCGCCACCAATTATGTCTCCGCCGCGATGCAGAGCGTGGCCGCCGGGGAGCCGGTCGAAATGGCAAGCTCCAAACCCTATGGGTGCTCGGTCAAATACTGACGAGGGATACAGCAAACGCACGGCGTTTGCCCCGAGGCAGGCCCAAGCGTGGGGCGCAGGGCAGAGGGATACAGCAAACGCATGGCGTTCGCCCCGATGACACTTTGAGAGAATGCTCCTCCTCCCCGTATCTCCGGCGCATGCCGGAGTCTCTCCCGGCTGGCTCCGCAGAAGGCACCGCAGGAGACCCCGGCATGCGCCGGGGAGACGGAAGTTGAGAGGAGAGAGATGCCGTCTCCTGTCGCAGGTCCAGGCGCAGGGCGCCGGCCCACTGCGTACAAACCGGCACATGACGAAACTGTTGCTTGAACCGGGTGGCAATGCGCCTTACACGCGCTCGCCATGCTCCAGATTGTGCCCGAAACCCCTGAACTCCATGCCGATGCGATCGAAGACCTCTTCGCGCGCACCTTCGGCTCGGGCCATTTTGCCAAGACGGCAGAGCGGTTGCGGGAATATTCCCGCTCGCTGCCGGAGGTGAACCGCGTCGCCGTGCTGGATGGCAAGGTGATTGCCGTCTGCCGTGTCTGGCCACTCAAAGTCGGCCCGAACCGCGACCGCGCCCTGTTCTACGGCCCCGTCGCCGTCGGCCCGTCCCACCGGGGCAGCCGCCTTGGCCTGACGGTCACGGGCGAAGCGCTGGAAGCGGGCAAGGCCGCTGGCTGGCCTGCCGCCGTGCTGATTGGCGCACCTGCCTATTTCGGCGAGATCGGTTTTACCGTCACGCCGAAGCACCAGCTCATCTTCCCCGGCCCTCAGGACCCGCGCCGCGTGATGGTGAAAAGCCTTGCGGGCGACGCCAGCCAGCTGTCAGGACTCGTCACCGCGGCCTAGCCACACTTCCCGCTTCTTTGACGTTGGGGCAGGGGCGCTAGGGCTCATGCAACAACAGATCAAAGTGAGGCCCCGGCCATGAATTATGATGACGTCGTCAAATCACGCCGCAGCATTCGCGGATATCTCGACAAGCCGGTGCCGCAGGAGCTGATCCGCGAAATCCTCGAAATCGCCATGCGCGCGCCGACCTCGATGAATTCCCAGCCCTGGAATTTCTATGTCGTGGCCGGTGAGGTGCTGGACCGGATCCGCAAGGGCAATGTCGAGCGCAATGTCGCCGGCGTGCCCGACAGCCGCGAATTCCGCATGGGCCCGCCCTATGCGGGAATCCACCGGGATCGCCAGGTCGAGATCGCCGTCCAGCTGTTCCAGGCGATGGGCATTGAGCGCGGCGACAAGGAAAAGCGCATGGACTGGGTGCTGCGCGGCTTCCGCCAGTTCGACGCGCCGGTCTCCATCGTCATCACTTATGACAAGGCGCTGGCCGGCGGCGACATCCCGCCCTTTGATTGCGGCGGCGTGGTCAATTGCATCGTCAACACGGCCTGGTCGCGCGGGCTCGGCTGCGTGATCAATTCGCAAGGCATCATGCAAAGCCCCGTCGTGCGCGAAGAGGCCGGCATCCCCGACGATCAAATCATCCAGACCTGCGTCGCCATGGGATGGCCTGACGACACCTTCCCGGCCAATGCCGTCGTCTCAACCCGGAAGTCCGTAGACGAAGCAGCGGTGTTTCGGGGGTTTTAGGGGCGCGCCCCATATAGAGGTGTAGTCTACTTCGCCGCGTCCTTGTGCGGTGCCTCCGGTGGGAATTTTGGAGCTGCCCGTGACTCGTCCTCACCGCTTGCTTTTGTTCGGACACTCTCAATATCTACGCTAATATTCGTGTCGGGTGCCCGGTACATATGCCAGCGCAGATACCGCCACGCCGCCACGTGTTTATCCGGAAGCGACTTTCCGCAGAAGCTTTCGCCCGTCTTCTCACGGATCATGATTAAGGCAGGCCCAATTGGTAGCTTGTTGATCTCATGATCAAACATTGCCTTGATCCGTTCGCCAAACGCTTCGTTGCAGGCAATAGCCCGCCGGTAAAAGATGTAGGCTAAAAATAGGAGCAAAGCCGCAATGCCGAGTTCATGGCACCAAACCATAGCGACTACAATGTCGGCCCAGCCGGTGAGTTCAATTCCAGCATAGATCAGGAACAACAGACTGCCGATGAGCAACGCCGTGGCGATGTAGAGGGCGCCATCGGCGACGGACTGGATCTCGTCGATTTCCTGTCGCATGTCTTTGTCCAGCCCGTGCCAGATGCGGTGCCAATAGAATACGCCGTCTGCGCCATATTTTGTATTAGGGTAAGTTTCGAATCCATAGATCACATTGCCGAGTTCCGTTGGCATCATGACGGTCGGTTCTCGATTCTCCGCTGGATAGCGTCCATCGTTGATTGGGTAGCGAAATGCACGAGCATTATACTCGTTGCCTTTGGCGCTGCGCCTGTGCTTCTCGGCATTCTTGCGCCACTTCGCTAATCGGTTCTTCTGCAGTTTCAAGCCCCAATTGAACAGGAAACCGGGCCATGACCGGCCCTCAAACAATTTGTAAATGCTCATATCCCAGAGCGATAGGATCCAGCCGGACAAGACAGAAGCCATCGTGAAGTATATGATCAGATCGACGGTGATCGACAACTCTGTCGCCATCAGGTGGCAGATAGGCAGGAACAACAGTGCCAAGAGAAAGCCGGGGATCAGCATCCGATAGAGGAGGCGTGTCCCAAATGAAACGGGAAGTTTCAATCGTCCTCTCCCCCGCCAGGGCCATGTGGCCCCCCCATGCTTTGGATTAGGTCCGCAGAGGGGCCGAACTTCACGTTCACTGATTGAAGCAGAGGGCTAATTCCCGGCCTGGTCGGCACTTGCACGATCTGTGTGGTTGGGAAAATCGGCTCAAAGGTTCCAAACCCGCTGATGGAGACTGCGGTGCGAGCCTGCAAATTTTCTTTCATTATATCGAATAGCGCATCGACTGCAGTCTTTGCCTGCTCCTGAGTAAGGCCAGTACGCTTGAAAATGGCTTGGGTAAGCTCTTTCTTATCCACCTGTCCGGGTCCCCCAACACGGCAAAATCGATCTAAAATATATCACGTTTCACCCCAAAGGGGAAGGCAGCTTGCCTCTCCAACTTCGTGAGTCTCTTTAGACTGCCCCTACCGCCCCTCGCGGCGCCAGGCCAGCAGGAGCAGGCCGATCAGGAAGGCGGCGGCGATCACGCCCGGCAACAGCGGTTGGCTGGAAGACGAGCGCACGGCATAGGCGCCGCGCTCGCGCAGGCCGAGCCAGTTGCCGCCTGCCGCATTGCCGCGCGGGCCGGTGCGGCGGATCTCCGGCAGATTCGTGCCGCCCGCATTCAGGCGGAAGACGCCGCCACTGGTCGCGTCGGCCAGCGGCTCCAGCACGTCGGTCGTGGACTGAAGGTCTGCATATTCTTTCGGATTGGCCGGCCCGTTCAGCGCGACCGCTTCGAGCCCGCCCGCTTCGGCGCGGTAGAGGCCGAGCTGGTCAATCGGC
>TARA_R110000868_G_scaffold140852_1_pt1 | contig 20738 bp, 10 predicted proteins | sample TARA_R110000868 | Tara Oceans TARA_R110000868 (sample SAMEA4397489) | marine metagenome | biome: Polar Biome; feature: [SRF] surface water layer (ENVO:00010504); material: water (ENVO:00002006), including particulate matter (ENVO:01000060) such as... | depth 5 m | reverse complement strand
TCTTAAAATCCACTGGCTCAGGCTTAGGTTGACATACAGGGGGGTTTATTGAGCGCTTACGATTAAAATCCGCGATTCCTTTTAACAATTTCAAGACGATTATTACTCTTCTGCCAGATGAAGAACCGAAATTGGCTTCTTAGAAAAACGAATAAAGTCACGACCCAATGCATACCGAGCGAGAATCTCTTTATCAATTTCAAGCTGCGACAGACATTCAGAAAACTTAAGCTTCTGAATAAAATCCTCATCGAGGGATAAACTGATTTCCTCCGCCGCCCCCGTCATCAACGATTTAATTTTTGTCACGAGCGATTCTTCATCATAAATGTGGGAAAATGTGATACAGAGATTATCTGAAGTGATTTTATCCGCTTCGGTTGCCAGCATTTCCGAAAATGCAGCATTTAATAATCGTCCTGAAAACGTCCACCAATTAGCATTACCATCAGTGTCGATCAACACCGAAGTTTTGCCCTCTTCAAGCCAACCAAACTCCTCCTGCAATTCCTCCAGAAGGCCTTGAGAACGTGCAGACAATCCTTCTACCTTATCGTCTGAAGATAAAATATGAGCAATAGACTGACACATTTCATAATGCATAGGCTGGCCAGAGCTCAACCATTGTGAACGACCACGCATATCCGTTGGCTCTACATAGGCAATCTTTCGTGCCCAGTCGACATACTTTGTCTGCCAGCTTCGGCCACCCAATGTTAACAACGAAGGACCTTCATCTTTTACGGCAAAAGTTAATTGATGTACTTCACCCAATTCTTGCTTACCGTGATAAACCTTAACCATGGGTGGGCTTGTGAAGACAGAGAACAACTCCATAAAATTCTTCTGACCAAATGCCCTCTCGCCAACATGACCAATACCAAGAATCCCTGAATCTGAGTGTAAGATGCCTGAGGACTGCATGTACTCAACTGAAGCAGCCAGGTCTTGTTTATCAATAGCATTAAAACCTGGCATCGACCCTACCCATTTCTGGATGTCGGCAGCAATGATGCCACTCTCTTGTAAGGACAACGCCATAACCTGTTGCGCATAAATATGCATTGGTCTTGGGGGAGGCTCTATCGGCTCAACAAATCCTTTCTTCCAAAGTGCTAGCAATGCTAACGCTCGTAAAAAAGCATCCTCTTTTGTCGCAAGAAACAAGCAATTACGAGAAGAGCCTGCACGCCTCCCCGTTCTACCAATACGCTGTAAAAATGAAGCCACTGTAGATGGCGAATCTAGCTGGATAACTCTATCCAAATCACCAACATCAATACCAAGCTCCAAAGTACTAGTAGCAACGATTACGCAATTACTACCCTGTGAGAAAGCTTCCTCGGCTGCACGTCGCTCATCAAGACTTAAGCTACTATGAGAAACATAAGTGCTTACGCCTAACCCTCTAAGCTCCATAGAAAGCTCTTCTACTCGAGAGCGACTATCAACAAAGACTAAACGTTTCTCACCTCTGTGAAGCCTCGAAATAACAATCGCGGCATTTCTTACAGACCCAACCCAATCCACCTGAATATCAGGGACTATGTTATTTTCGACAGGAGGATTGATAACACTTCGCTTAGATTGACATGAACTGGCTAACCAGTCGCATAATACCTCAGGGTTGCCAACCGTTGCCGACAAACCCAACCGCTGAAGCTCTCGACCAGCAAGTACACTTATGCGCTCCAACACAGATAACAGATGCCATCCCCTGTCGTCTCCTGCAAAGGCATGCACCTCGTCAATAATCACGCTACGAACATTAGAGAAAAGCATTTTGTGATCAATGCGCTTCGATACCAGCATCACTTCAAGTGATTCAGGTGTTGCCAATAAAATATCAGGAGGCTCGGCTATAATCTTGGCTTTTTTTGAAGCACTAATATCACCATGCCAAACAGCCACTTCACGCCCTAGTAAATGGCCGTAGTAAGTTAAACGTTCTTCTAGATTATTGAGGAGAGCTTTAATAGGACAAATATAAATAACACTAAGACCAGTCCAATTATCAGTAAGCATCCTTGAAAAAATAGGGAAGCTAGCAGCCTCAGTTTTTCCACCTGCCGTGGGTGCTAAAAAAATGGCATGCTCACCATTTAAGATCGGTTGAATCGTCGCCTCTTGTAAAGGACGCAAACCAGGCCAACCGAGACTATTGACAATATGGTGCTGCAAGGCAGGGTGAAGCTTATCAAACTCGCTCATATCACCAGCCCCATAAATCCGCTTTTAAAAAAAGAAGACTCATAAATCCAGCTCAATATCATCAACACTGTCGGCAGCTTTACTGGCTCGTTCGACATCAGTAAGCTCCTTATCCGAGATGGTAAGCGCATAATGCTCACGGGGAGAAAAATCATCAAACTGATCAATACGGTCAAGAACCTCACCCACAAGTTTCTTCAAGAATATGCGCGGCGCTATACCGACCTTACCGCCAAGATTTCCGGTAACTGCGCTGGCAAGATCAGCTATGTATTTATCATCGGCCAATGTAACGACGCGGTCACGCGCATCACTATTCTGAGCAAACAAATCTCGAACCTTAGTTCCAACCTCCTCCAAAGAGCCACGATCAAATCCCTTAAGACGAATCTGTACCGCACGTGGATTATCAAAGCGAACATCAGTAGCAAAGTCTACTGCTAGGCGTTGCGCAAGAGGTGCTAGCCGCTGTACACCCATCGGGCCGTCATAGAACGCAGGGGTACCTGTAATCACTAAGTAGAGTCCTGGGAAACGCCCGCTATCAACCTCGTCCATCAGCTGACGCAAAGCATTCAGGCTTTTATCCCTAACATCACCGCGCATACGCTGAAGTGTTTCCACCTCATCGAGCACCAGCAACAAACCCGGATGACCGGAATCTTTCAAAATTGTCAGCACACCCTGCAAAAAGCTCAATGCACCAAAGTGATCTATGTCTCCTTTGATTTTGGCATAGCGTTTTACTGCCGCTGCAATATTAGGTTGCCCTGCCATCCAAGCGAGCAACCCATCCGCAATCTCATCTTCACCTTCAACCACAGCCCTGCGATAGGCCCTCAGGGTTAAGGCGAAAGCTGGCGCTGATCTAACCACCTCACCCAAACGTTTCTCCATGAGAGCATCAGTCGCCTCGACCAGCGCATCAACATCATCAGGGTCAATTTCCTGTTGAGCCAAAACATCTTCTTCAAGGGTATAAAACCAGGATTCAACAATGTTCCGAAAAGCTCCTGAGGGTGTATCCGGCGTGGTGAGGCGTTCCATTAACCGCCGGTAAACTGTTTCAAGTCGATGTAGCGGAGTCTCAGTTTCGGAAATCTGTACCTCAGCACAGGCAAAACCCAACCGATGAGCTTTTTCACGTAACCAGCGAGAAGCAAAGGTTTTACCACTGCCATACTCACCTCGAATCGCTTTAAAAACAGCGCCACCACGAGCGACCTTCTGCAGATCTTCATCAAAAGCCTTTTCAAAAGGCTGCAATCCCACTGCCAGCGCATCCAATCCATATTGCGGCACTGTGCCTCTGCGCAATGCATCGAGAATATCCTGTCTTCGCTGTTGGCTAATCGTCATTACTATTATTCATCCGGTTTTATTAGCTAAAGCTCAAACTGATTCTTCAAATCAGAGATACTAAGCTTAATCGTCTGCGACTCACGATCTACAGATAGAATCGGGTAGCCATCAATATTCAATAATTTCTGGGCACCTGCCAGGAAACCACGTAAACGCAGTTTAGGCATAGCAAGTTGGCGCAATACCACTGCCTCCATCGCTTGCCCCTGTTGCTGGTCTAACAGTTCAATCAATGCTCGCAGCTGCTGTTCCTTAACCGCAGTGCGCCCTGCCCTGACTTTAACTTGCCGATAGACACTTGATACAAATAAAGCATCAACCCAGCTACTAGCATCCTGAACGGAACCAGAAGGAGCTGCGTCAACAGGGCTAGCAAACATGTCATCCATTACCTCTGCAACCGCTTCAGATTCTTTGGCCTTTTTTGACTTCTTCGTCGTCTGACTTACAGCTGTAATATTCTCTTGAGTAGTAGCACGACCCTTGTCCTCAACCACAATACTCTCGGCCAACCACCATTCAGGTATATGTCGTGGAACCTCAACCCAACCGGGCAAAGCCTCAACATGTGCAGCGCTTACAAACACACCAAGCGGAATAACCACCTCTTGCAAACTAGCACCGCCGTGATAACCCATACTCTTTGATTTGGTATAGCGCAGGCGCTCTGTCCAGGGCAGCACCACGGCATTATCCGCTGTCACCACACGCTTACCTATTAAAGCAACCTCATGTTCAGAAACATTATCAGAGGCCAGTTGGTATCGCTCACCCCCGTTTTCCATTGAAGAAGCAGAGGAAGACTGATGATAAAAGGAGTCGTGATCCAACACATGACCATGATCGCTGGTAATTATCACCACACGGCCTGCTTCTCGAGCGGCTTCCAATACTTGGCGAACGAGAGAAAGTCGCTTTAGCGTCCAATCCACAAACACCTGAGAACTACTGGATAACTGGTCATCAATCGCATTAATCACCGCCGCCAATATGCGATATTCAGTATTAGCCAACTTTGACCTCACCTCACTGCTCAGCGCCCCACTACCTGCCTGTACTAGATCAGCCTTATGAAAGACCGTGGGAGGAAACTTAGTTGAAGCCAGTTTCTTTAACTCAGGATGAGCAGAAAAAGCTTTCTTTTCATCGGCAGCACCACCCTCCTGAAGGAAACCTGACAACAGCGAACAACGGCTAACTTGAGTAACCGTTGGCAAAGCAGCAACAAGGCAGGGATCGAATTGATTGGTCTCGGCTCGCACCTCAAGCCAGTGGTGCTTCACCAGGTCTTCATTTAACTCGCGGTACACGGCCTCACTCATACCATCTAACACCAGCAAAAACACCGGGTTTTCTTTGGCGATGGGTGCGACCAATCGTTCAAGCGCAGATTCAACCGGGATAAAGTTATCGGCCAAAACGTCACCGCGCGCGATGCTAGTCATATGCTGAGCAAACGCCTTATTCTGCGCCTCTCGTTTTTCACCTGCGCGCTCAGTGAGCTGATGATAAACCTTGCTCAGATCTTCATGCACATCTCCAGACCACACGACTGATCGCGCCCAATCAGCAAAACACCCTTGCTCAATATATTCACGTATGGCTGCACCTGTATTCGCCGATGATTCCGGAGCCTGCTTTAGCCACTTAGCCAAGCGAAGAGCCATCTCAGCCCGGTGCATGGTTTCCTGCTGGGCAGCAAAGCCCGCCAAAACATGTTGTTTAACCTCTGCTAACGCGGCCTCAGCCAAACTCACACTGCCATCGGCAAGAACTCCGCTTAAGGCATGGGCATAGCGACTCAATCGGCTCTGCAAGCTGGCTGGCAATACCGTAGAGAGACCAACCACAGGAGCCAAGTCTAGGCTAGCTAATATTTGTTCGGCCTTACCCAACGAGGTATCCATCGCCTGGTAGCCCCTCTGCTGCAATAACAGCACTACCGATTTAACCGCCTCGTTGCCAAACTGCTGTAACAGACCTTGTTCAAACGTCTGACCAGCGAGATAACGCTCTTTAAATACCCCTCGACTAATGTGAAGCTGAGTGGTGTCCACTGATGATGACTGCTCAACACTCGGGTAATACATCACGGAACAAGCCAATCCAATCGACAGCAGATCATCTGCTTGCCCATCTAATAACAAGGCATTGACTAACACGCTGGACTTCGACAGGCCAAGCTTAAGCCAGTCTTCCAGGTTATCTTTTAGATCAACAGGTAACTGATGGACTAAAGCCGCTGCACCACCACTAGCAGACCAGCTAAAAAGTGACTGCAAGTCGAGTGTTGGCTCACGGTAATCGAGATAGGCTAACGCAAGAGCTTTCCAAGCATTCTCCTGATCCAGCACCTCACCAAAGCTAATTTTATGTTGGTATTGATCCAATCGTCCTAACAGCGCCTTCGCGATCCAACCGCCATTTTTCTTTAAGCGAGGGTCAATCTCCCGCACCTTGATAAACTGTTGCAGGTTTTTCCAGGGGCTGATTTGCTGGGGCGCATATCGCCAGAGTCTCGCCAGCACATCTTTGGCTAGCTGCACCTCGTTGTATTTTGAGACCAGCACCAAACGTTCGTTGGCTTGAGCGAACTCAACCAAAGCCTCGCGCATCGCCAACTCTGACGGGCAATAGACAAAGCGGGTGGATTTCCCATCAACCTCATTGACGAACTCCGTAGCCTCCAACGCTTCCGGCCACACAAGGGCCACACAATCCGCCGCTGCATCGCTTTCATAAATTGCCTGCACCTGTGTTCTGATCGGCATGGGCGCATAAAACTGCTGCTTAGTTAAGGTGGCTGTCGACATTGCTCTCAGCCCCCACTACCATCAGTTTCAATAATGGTATAAGTAACATCCAGCACACAGCCTTCCTTCAATTGGCCTTCAATCTCTACAAACAACGCCTTCGCCTGACTGCTGGTTAGCCCCGATTGCTTTGCCTGCTTCACCACACGATGACCTGCTGATGGAGGCGAAGACTCTGGTTCTGGTTCGGCAGGGGGCACCGCTTGCAAACGTTTATTGATGATCGCTGTGGCATCGGCTTGGGCCTGTCGTAGCGCTGGTGCCAACGACGTAACCAACTCATCTGCGATCAAGGCATCACAAATACGCTTTTTAATCGCCTTGCCATCAGCATCAGCCCCTGCCCACACGCTCTCAAGCAAAGCCCAGTTATTATCCTGTATCGCTTGCGTTACGCTCGCAGCAGAACTGATGCTTTTCGCTAAGGCTTGCGGATTATTCACAAACTGAATATTGGCCAATGCTGCAACAAGTTCTGCGCCCTCTTTGCCCTTTAAGTCTTTTGCCAATTCAAACGCATATTCCGCATTCTTTAATCGCTTATTCTGGTCATTTTGATTCAGCTTACCCAAGGTTTTTTTGATCTCAACAATCAAATGTTCACAATCACCGAAGCTGCGATTAACCTCAGCTAATACATCTTTCTGCAGTGCACTCTGGTGGTTGGCTGTACGCAGTGCATTGACTGTCACGCCATAAACAGCACCCGCATTATCCACCCCCGCCTTCCATACCGCAGGCTCTGCCAGATCCTGTTTTACCAGCACCAGATCATCACGAATATCCTTGAGCACCACCTCTACATCGCCTCCATGCAGCGTGAAGGCGTACTGTCCGTGTTCGGCAAAAACCATGATCAGCAAATTCTGAACAATATCGGGCAACCCTCTTGGGTGCGGCTGATCAATCACAGCACGGAGGCGTTTAATGGTAACCGGGTCGCCAGCCTGCTCATCTTTCGCCAAAGTTCTGCTTAGCTGCATGGGCCAATCATCTTTAAAAATAAAGTGGCGCTCGTGCATTTCACCCAGCTTAAGCGGTTGCGCGATGGAGCGCATTAAGGGGCGCAAAGGGCTATCAACATCGATACGACCGTTACTGGCATGAATCGCTCGACGCAGTTGCTCAAAGACTTTACCCAAGTCGGCGAGCTTCACTTCATTTTCAAATTCGGGGTGATCCGGGTATTGGAAATTCAAAGCCTGGCTTAACAGATTCTCGAAGGCTTTACCCAGGTCACTGCCCACCGGTAAGCTAGGCATGAAACCTTGCTCCAGTGAAATCACCTGGTTTTCCAGGGAGCCACTATCGTCCAGCGAATTAGGCAGCGCTTCCGCCGCACCATAGGCCCCCATCAGGTAATCTTTAATACGCTGGCGCAATTGGCTACGCTGATTTTCCAATAAAGTTTTAGCTTGAGCGCGGTCTACGGGGCTTAGGTGCTTACTAAACGAATTAAAACGCTCATCGTTCTTCAGTACATATTCAAGTGTCACCAATGACCCTAAATCACGCTGGGAATTTTGGCTAAAGAAGTACGGCAACCAACACAGTGTTCTGGCCGAATTACCGGCCGCTTCAAACTCTTGGATGCGCGCTTTATCGTCAGCTGGTGAGTGGTTATCTTTATCGAAGGGAAAGTCGACAATCACTTTCCAATCGTCACCCCGAGCTTCAAATAAATTAAAATCATTAATCTCTCGGATATTCTGGAATAGCACTTCCACCGTGCGACGGGAACCTTTCCAAACAAACTGATGCTGCAAGAACAGCTGGTTATCGTCTTTTACACCAAAGGCTTCAAAAACCAAATCTTTAATCAGTTTTTTTCTTGAGCCTTCACTGTCATGTACCTTGGCATCTTCGAGGATTGCTTCAGTATCAACTCCAGACAACTGAATAGTAATGGTGGGATTAGCATCATCACTGATCTTGATTTCGCCAACTCGCCCTGCCCACTTTCTACACTTTTGCAAAACCTGGGTGACTTCACGGCCAGGCAATGGCGATTTTATGGTGCCATGATTTAAGGCCGAGAGTTTATTGGCGGTCAGGTTTTTAAAACACTCCACTTCAGGCACCAAAGCTGAAAGCAATAGCGTTTTAAGCAAACGCATATCGTTTTTAAAATTACGCTTGGCCGGTTCACTATCGTCCATTTCATCGAGCGCCGCATAAATCACATGATGCTCTTCCTCTAACAGAGGTACCAACTTGCGCTCGAACAGGTTCTTGGCATTATCAAAATGCAGGCGCATCGCCTCTGAAAAAGGCTCGGCCTCTGAACCAATCACATCGTATAAATCACCGACGGGAATACAGTTGCCCAGCTCCAAGGTCTCACGTTGATCCACCAGCAACATCAACATCACTTTTAACGCGGTGCGTTCACGCTGAAGCGCAGAAGATAATGCCACCAAAGCCTGAATCAAAGCAGGGCTAAACGGATACAAGGAGCGAAACATCTCCCGGTCACCTTGATTGGTGAGCAGGATGTTGTGCACCTCCTCACGCATTTTCGCGTCCATCGAACGAAAGGCGTCATCAATCTGGTTTTTGGCTGCGTCATTAATGGGTTTTAATAAACGCCGCTCGGCAATCACCGGTAGGTTACGGTCTTCCAGAGTGATGGTATGGAAACGCCCTTCCCAATATTTCAATGAATCACTGAGCGCCTGTTGTTCTGCCCCCGTGTATTGATCACCCACAAACTCACGTAAATCTCGCTGCCTGGCGATAAAACTGGCTACTGGCAGCGCTCGCGGCTCGCTGGATTCAACCAGTTTCACTACCTTCTGAATGTTACTGGCAATAAACTTCTGATCAGACAGATGGCTCGCTAACCAAAGAATCAATTCATCAAGGAAGAGAATAACCGCGTCATAACCCAAAGATTTGGCGTGCTCGGTCATGATACGCATGCCTTCGTCAAAACCGAGATAACCTCCGTATTCGGTATTTGCCATATCTGCATAGGTGGTGAAGATAGTGCCCACCAAGTCACTCACTAATCGGGTTTTATCTTCCCCGGTAGACTGTTCGTTGAGCACGGCATCAAAATTCAGCGAGTCCCATCCACTGGCCAGATCACCCCATCCATCGTCGTCGCCCGTCGCGGCGCCTTTATTGAGCGCCTTAAAAAAAGCCTCATCACCGAGTGTAGCGCGCATGGATTTAGCGTCCTGAAACAGACGCTTACTCATATAAAAACCAGGCACGGGCGCATCAGGGTGCAGTTTTTTAATGTGCTTGGCATAGCCACCAAGAATACCCGCCTCTATGCTAGCGGCACCGATCATGTGGTAAGGCACCAGCAGGATATTGCTCTTCTGCAACCACTCATCATTTTTGCTGACCGATGGAGCCAACTCATTAATGGCGCGAGCCTGTGCATTGCCCTGTAGTAACAAGTGCAACACCGCCATAAAGTGCGATTTACCCGAGCCAAAACTACCGTGCAAGTATGCGCCCTTTTGCAGGTTCTGCTTACCCACCACGGTGCTTTTAATAAAGCTCAGCGCATCATCAAAGGATTTTGCCAGCTGTGGCGTCACCACATACTGATCCAAGGTCTGTTTAATTGACTCTTCGGCCAAACCCGTGGAGAGGTTTAATACAAAATCACCGCGCTGAACTTTTTCCGGGATTTCAATCAGGTCTTTAATTAATGTCATTGTCGTCTCTATCCCTATTATTCAGCGGTCGCTTTTTTCTTTTTGGCCGCCGGTTTTTTCTTCGGTGCCACAGAAGGCTCCCAAGCCAAGAGTTCATCTCTGCTCATATTTAATTGGCGCAGTTCTTCTAACAGAAAACCTTCATAGTAATCGCCCATGCGCTCGCCAAATTCAAGGTCAATATCGTTATGCCACTGTTTTAGCCAGGGGATCAGTTCATCAATGGCAACCAGCATCGGAGTGAGCTTGTCAGCCTCCCAACCCTCTCTTTCTTTTCTATCGAGATACCAAGAGGCAATCGCCTGGGCACGCTGTAGATGATTCATCCCAGCCCAGCCAATCACCAGAGTTGCATCACCTTCTTTCTCACAACCAGGCAGGCTAAAGAAACGTTCTTTTGGCACATCTAACTTACCTCGCAATGGCCAGAAAGATGCTGACTGAAAATCAGACGTTGCATACTTGGGAGGTAAAGGAATATCACCAACCAGCTCCGCTTTCTTGCGCTTTGCCTGCTGTTTGGCAAGTTCATAAGCGGCGGCTCTTTCGGAATTTTCCGCCTCTGCTTCAGATAGCGGATGCTCAACACCAAACTCGGCATCAATCGCATCTTCCTGGCGTTGCTTATTCCATGTTTCCTGCCAGGCGCGATATTTTTTCATTGACGCTGGTTTTAGACGAGAAGCCGCAGCCTGAGGAATATGCTCACCGGCCACCAGTTTCTCCACCAAAGGTTGAGCTTCAAACAAATCATTGCCGGTGTAACGCTGCGCAATGGTCTTAGCCAAAACATCTCGGTTAATGCTATCGGCTAATTTTGCGCAGGTGGTCAACATTGGCTGAGCGTTATCAAAACACTGTTTTTCCAAAAAGCTCAACAGCCAGTTTCGCAAAGCTTCAGCTTCTTGCTTTTGCCATTCCAATGGCAACCAACGGCGCTTGTATTCAGGTTTTTCAATCAACTTGATAAACCGATTAGACTGCATCACCGCCAGCCGCTTTTCTATCAGAAGCTTATAATCATCCGGCCAGTGGTCGGGTATGTAGGTTGTTTGAACCAAGTCATGCCGTGTGAACCAGGCATCAGAGCCACCATTGGCTGCAAGTTCTCTGGCCAATAGAATCTCGAAAGCACGCTCACCGGCTTGAACCAAAGGCAACTCCCCATGGTAAACCAGTGCTTCGTCTAATAGACCGTAGGCTTGATAACAGAGCCAATCCAACTCTTCTTGTAACGCGACCATCTGAGAGCGTAAATGTTTAGTTTGCCGTTTAGCCTGCGCCAACACCTCAGCTACCGGTCTCTCTCCCATAGTTAAGATTGATGCCTCAGGAAGCTGTGAGGCTAACTCCTGAGCGAGAGTATCGATCTGCTGTGATAGTGATTCTATTGACTGATAGCCTGGCAATAGGCGAGATTCATCCTGAACGGAAGCATCCAGAGCTCCTGATATTGGAAAGCGTTTTAGCTTGGTGCCATCCCACTCAAGTCGTTCTTCCCACTTACCATCGGCAAAGCCACCTTTTGGGAAAAAGACTTGCCGTCCCCAGAAACAGGCAACTGAGCTATTTAAAAGACCCAGTAATACAAGATGATCAGCCTGGCTGGTACCGTTCGGAAGTTTTATGACTGGCGCAGTACGATTAAAGACCTTTCCGCCCCGATCAATTACAAAGTGGTTGTGTGTAGAAACAAAAGGGAAAGCTATGAGGAAATCAGCAGCGCATTTATCTTTAGATATATACCCATACTCATACCAAGCCAACCCCCTTTGGTCTTGAGTTTTACCAAAATAAACTCTATTTCTCAGATTGACTCGGCCTGGCCATATTTTTTTACACAATGACTCATCAAAGGTAGCGTTTATCGAAGATCTCTCGTAAGGAAAAAGAATTTTCTCAGGAGAAAATACTGCCCAATTTCTAACAACTTCTCCATATACAAAAGTTCTCAATGCTGCGGATGATAACGTCAAAGAATCAAATTTCGTCAATTTCCCTGTAAAGAGATCATCTTCCCCAGTTATACCGCCAAACCCAACCTCACTAGTAAAATCACTTAATGACAATTTGCAGTTTGACTCGATCACATCCTTTGCATCACCAGCACCTCCACCTTCAAGACTCCATGGATGTGATGAAAATATCGACCTATCAACATCAACCACTGAAACAAAGTTATTTTCACTACCGGGTTTTTCCAACAAACTCTCAATAGAATTCCAGACTTTTCCTTCCGACGCATCAAGTAGTGCTGTGGGCTCCCCCCTTATACCCAAAACAGCTCTGACAGTCGGACTAACCGGCGTCTGATTTCTAGCAAACAGAATTACAGTTGGTGTTCCATGCCCAGGAATTTCAGCACCAGAGGTATCAATTACATACGTCAGATCTCGAAGTGGTAAATACTCTCTTATCAGCTTTATTCCAAACTCTCTCTTCATAAAACTGTTAGTGGTTATCATGCCGACAAAACCTGCTGGGCGGCCATCTTTGGCTTTCAATGTGAGATCAAAAAATCGTTCTGTGAACGGCACACCCAAAGAATATTTTTTGTGACAGGTTAAATAACGGTCTCTATAGGCTGCATTCAATGCTTTATCAGAGGCTGTTATGTACGGTGGATTACCCACAACCGCATGGTATTGCTGCCCCAAAATCTTAAGCAGCTTTTCTTTGTCCTCAACCTCAAGCACATGCTTAACAGGATCTTCGTCAACCAAATCTGTTTGCTGCCCCTGTCCTTGCCATTCAAACCGACGGCCATGTAGTAAAGAATCCCCGCAAGCCAAATTAAAGTGGAAATCCGGCGCATCCTTAACCTTATTTGTACCCGCAGCCTTCATTGCAGAAATCAATAAGCGAAAACGACAAATCGCAATAGCATAGGGATTTATATCCACTCCATGGACTACATCAAGCGCTCGCTGTGCCAGCTCGCGAGTATTGGTAGCAGGCTCCCTCTTCAGCCAATCTTCAAATACCCGTTCAAACGTCGTCAAGAGAAAGTGACCAGAGCCACAAGTAGGATCGATCAAGCGAAGACCCGGCAGCCCAAACGTTTCTTTAGCTTTTTCCAGGGTGTAATCAAGAATAAAACTTTCAACAAACTCTGGCGTTTGCAGCAGCGCATAACGCTTGCGCACGGCTTCCGATAAATCCTGATAGAGATCACCTAGAAAACGCGTATCCCAATCACTATCGGTAAAGTCGTGAACAATCTCACCAGTTGCTGCATCAATTTTTTGAAAGAAGTCGATAAGGCGCTTGGCACCATCGGCAGAAACCGGAATTTGCCATAACGGGTTGTGCTTGTGATCTAACAGCTCAGCAATGACTGGGTATTTTTCTAACTGCTCGAATAAGCTAAATAAATATTCCCGATCTTCGTGAGTCGGGTTTTCATTATAGTAAGCCACCATACGCTGCTTGGCGTGATCAAGCCGCTTGTCACCCTGTTCACGTCCAACGGGGCCAGCCCCCCTAGATGTAGGGCCTGAAAGAAGGGGCTCTGTCAGTAAACCATTATCTTCCAAAAATCGCACAAACACACAGCTCAATACCCAGGCCACAGCGGCTTGGGTAATTTGCGCCTCACGCCAAGCGACAAAGTGTTCCGCCGTTCGGCCTGCTTCACGGGCTTTGTTGTATTCATCTTTCAGGTGAGCCGTCAAATCTTCACGGAATTCGCTATAGGCGAGAATATCCTTCTCAATATGGGGCAACAGGGTCTGGAGATTTTTCAATAATTCCGCACGGTTTATCAACGAGGCTTTCCTTTAATTTCTTAAGCTTTGGCAACTGACTTAACAGCCCATAGCCTTTTTTAATTCTGTTATAAAACGATTAGTCCAAGGAGAGGCTGCCACCACAAGGTTTGCGTCAATCTCGGCCAACAGTTTGAAGGAGTGACTTCCTTTACCGTATTCGCCTTTTTTACTTTTTATTGTTGCCTTCTTGAGCGCAGTGAAAACATCAGTTTTATGTACTGACTCAATGGCACGCCCGGCGGCAGGTAGAGAACCGGCATTAAATCCTTGGCCGAAAAAACGTTGCAAGGTAACTCTATCTGCCAAAAACCAGTTTTCCATGCACTCCACCATTAAGTGGCATTGGACATCAGTTGCATTTGCAGGCTTTTCCCACTCATCACCCTGTCGCGCTTTTAGATGAGCCCATGGAGCCCACTTACTTGAATCATTGCCTTGCTGGTGATTAGCTTTTACTTCCGCCTCACTATCCACCAACAGCATGGCAGGGTTACCAATCTTCAATTCTGTACAAAAACTGTCGTATGCATCTTCGCGACTACCGCAAGCAACAACACGGGGGCGTTTCGTAAGGCCAGCCGCCGTAATAAATTGAGTAAAGCCTTTGCGACATTCCGTTTTTAATTGGTTGCTTTCGCCTCCGCCTTCTATAAATAATTTCACCAGCGGGTACCTCCAAGATCACCTCTTGTCCAAAGTTGACCTAAACGGTATTTTTCTAACCAAGGTTTAAGATTTTCTGCATTCAGACGGGTTAAGCTACTGCCCGATTCATTCTTTTCAGCCACTAAAACTGACTCGGGCTGATCTGTCATCGCATCAACCAATATATCTGAGTGCGTGGTAACTATGAGCTGAGTACGCTCTGAAGCCTCTTTGAGTAGTTCTGCAACGGTGGGCATCACATCTGGGTGCAAGCCCAATTCTGGCTCTTCGATGCAAATCAATGGTGGGGGGGTTGGGTGACAGAGAATTGCCAGCAAACATAAATAACGCAGAGTGCCGTCAGAGAGACGCGTTGCTGGAATTGAAAGCTGACCCTCATGTAAAAAAACCTGAACCGTTCCACCTTCCATTTGAACATAGTAATCATCAACGCCCTCATATAAAGATTGAAGCGCTTTAATAATACGTTTTTTGGCCATGGGGTCACGACCGATTTGGTTGAGCACCAAACCCAGGTTTCGACAATCAGGATCTAGGTAGTCATTGCGCATATCCGCTTTTTGTGGCAGACGCGGTGGTGTATATCGGCCAAAGCTCCATTCACGATAAAGCCGAATTTTGGAAAACACATCGCCTAAATAGCTCACTTCAGGGTACTGATCTGGATCTTTACGCTGAGCAAGAATTGAAGCTGAGATATCAATATCTTCATGTTTTAGCGTTCTATTTTTTCCTTTGACGTTCAGAACACCATGACCATTCTCAAATTTATACAAAATATACGGTTTCTTATGGCCATTTTTAGGTTTCTCACTTTCAATTCTCTCGTCTATGATTTCAAAACGTTGCGAAACCTCGGTAAAACTTAATAGGTATCTAAGGGCTGAATGCCCTTTAGGATACTCAAACACAGCATTAATTGTTGCAACCGGAGGCGGAGTAATGCCTTTCCATAACCAATCCCGGATGCCGCCACCATCCCTAATTGGAGTTAGCAAGTCTTTAGGTGCTGAACGGATCAACTCGATGGCTTCAATCAAATTTGATTTACCTGAACCATTCGGGCCAATAACCAAATTAAGTGGTTTGAGATCAACCGTGGTTGGCTCTTGCCCATAGCTTAAAAAATTAGTCAGCTGTATAGATTTAATAAACATTATTTTTTCTCCGTAAGGAGTTCAATTCTGAGCCACACTCATCAACGCAGTCAGTTATTAAGCGAATATTCTCTTTACCAGCATTCATTAAACAACGGCTCCCATTAATGCAATTTCTGATTCCAGCCAACCACTGGGGATACGGGAAAATTCACTGCTACCTGCTCCCGCTGGCACGGTGACACCATCGATAGACGCCGCAGCACTTTGTGCATCGGCCGCAATCAATAAGACTAAGCCATGCACTTCGCTGGCGTTCATCAAATGCTGGCGCAAGTCGCTAAGCCAGGTTGTTACCAGATCATATCGGGCTATCAAACCCGGCTCCGTCAGCAGTACCGGCCCACCGGTGCTCTTAATCTCTTCGGCCATCGCCGGTAACGCCCGCTGAACCAATCGCTGTAGGTTCTGCCAATGCTTGGAGTTATGCTCAGCCGCATCGGCCTTTAGCACCACAGACCAGTCCGGCGACTTTGGCATGCTGTCGCAGACTTGATGCAAGTGACGCAGTAACAGTTCATCAAAGCTGATTGGTTTAAGCGGGTAGTCTTTGCACAGTTTCTCTTTTACAGCCTGCAACTGACGAGGCTTCACGGTGAGTGCCAGGAAGCGAGCGGTACTGACCGCCAGACCAATCTCCTGATTAACTGTTCTAATCGCCTGTAAGCTAGCCCCGTCAAGATCACCCTGACGAGTGTAGTGATACTGGGTTTTAGTTTTAGAAGCCAAACTGGTGAAGCCTGCAATAGGCAGACAATAAGCACCATTAGGTTTACCACTCCCTATGGGGAATTGGTAACTACCATCCCATTGAAAACCTAAATCCAGCGATTGCACCAAGGTATCCAGTTCTGGCCTGCCTGGTAAAAGCTCTGCTGCCGGATAACGCCCTGCCACGCGAGACTGAACGTCACTAACATTTAAAGCCTTGCTACCCAGCAGAGCCCCCTGAGCCAACTCCAAAGCCAGAGTTGCTTTCATGTTATGCGGGTAAAATTCAGCACGGCTGGATAAAGCCGCGCTTTGAGAAGCGGCCGCTGCCAATCGCAATAATCTGTGATTACTAAGACCACTGAAAGATTCTGGTGCCGGCACTGCACGGATTTTTTCCAGCGCACGTACCGGTGACAACAGTGGTTGTTCTTGCGCACATTCGTCGGCTAGCTCGCCCAAGTCGTTGGAGTAGTCGGCCAGCTCTTCACCCATACCTTTGCGGTCATCGGCAATCAAGAACCGGTTACCCGAACGGCGCAGCATCCATCGTGGCTCTTGTTTACTCAACTCTGTCTCTACCGCTACCCGAATTACAGCTTGCGCCCAGCGCTCTCGCAACGGACTGTCTTGCACGGAACCACGACGTAGTAATACGGCATCAGCCAGTTCGATGGCGGTCATTACGCCACCGTTTTCATCCAGTAGCTCGATGATTTCATCGCGCAGCTCAGTAACTGCTTTGACCTTGCCCCACTGGGTAAGTACTTTGGTGCTTAACTCTCGGGCCTCTGTGGTTTCAATGCCGATTTGAGCACTCAACTTGGCAGCCGTTGGCCAGTGGACGTTGTGAAGTCCTTTGGGGACATCGCCATCCAGACGGCCGAGGTATTCATTTAAAAATTGCAGCTTGGTTTGGTCGGTAGCCTTGGTCACTTTAGGCATTACTAGATTAAAGAGGCGATCAACACTCACCACTGAGGTATCTGCTGTTTCCAACACTCTGGCTTGTTGATCCTCGATCAATCGGTTTTGCAGCTGAGCAATAATATCGGAGAGCTCGGTACGGGTCTTCACCCCCACCCCGGTCCAGACACGAACGCGGCTGCGGTTAAGTTTGATGAGATCTGCCACGGTATTGATGTTTCTGCGACTGAGGGTATCCAGCGCCTGCGGGGTTAATTCCAGTAAGCCAATTTGGGTATCCAGCTGCGCTTCGGAGATAGGGCAGGTTCTATCGTTTTCGTGAACGGTCGGGTGTTGTGAATCTTTTCTAGCTTCGTGAAAAACTTCTCGCCAGGCGCGGAGCATATCCCCTGCGTTGGCAAAGCGCTCGCGGACATCGCGCACCAACGCTTTTTTAAAAAAACTCACCATGCGGTCGCGAATAGTTGGATCAAATACAGTACGGTCTATCGCTAGCTCACCATCCAACTGCGGCGGCAAACCTTCAGTGGACGCCCAGCTTGGTAAAGCTCCGGCTGCCATTTCATAAAGTGTGAGCGCTGCGGAGAAACGCTCGGCAAAGTCATCCCAACGGCGACGACCTGCATCACGAATAAATGGATCCATATAAGCAACAGTACCTGTGCTGATATTGTCCGGGCTAACATTAGAAAGTGAGAAATCGAACAAGACTAAATGCAGCTGACTACCCTGCATCATCAGCCCGATATTTTCTGGCTTTAGATCTCGGTGGACGATAGTTTGGTCTTCCAGATGAGCGACGGCACTTAGCAAGTCATCACCAAAACGCTCTAACAACTCCAGCTGTACCGCGCCGATACTGCGGATACGTTGCGAGAGCGTACCCTCACTGGTGTAGTCGATCAAAAGAGAGGTATGACCCGCGATATCGACCGTTTTGTAATAGGCAACAATGGACTGGTGCCGGAGTTTGGCTAAGGTTTCACCTTCCTGCATCAAGCGGCGATTGTGTTCCTGGCTAGAGGCTATCTTTAGAACACGCTCCTGACCTTGATGATCTACCAGAAATACAACCGAACAAGCCCCTTTACCAAGACGTTTTTTGACGGTGATACCACCTTCAAAGGTGTCGCCCTTCATCGCCTCGGTAGGATCGCTGTTGCGCTGGGTATCTGGGCGAGTGATCTCTTCTTCTATCTCGTCCAGGCAGGCAATGACATCATCGACCGACTCCAAACGACTGTTGAGGTCAGGATGAGTGGCGTACTGCACCAGGTACTGCAGCATTTCGCTGGCACCATTAATTTCATCAGTGATCTGTAAGCCGCTGCCTCGGCTGAGTTTGTCTTGTAACTCTAGGTCACTCTCTGCAGGCTTTTTACCTGTGAATAGATGATAGGCAATCGCCCCGAGAGAGAAAACATCCATGTGAACACCATCTACCTCACCATTGGCATGCGCCTCTAGTGCCACATAGGGGCCAGCCTCTTCCTGCACCATTCTACTCAGGTGGCTAAATGCACTAATTTGACGGCTCTCAGTTTCAAATACGCGTTCCGCCGTTGACCAGTTGGCAATTTTGACGCTGTATTTGCCATCATCTAACGACTTAACCAGAATGCTCTGAGGGCTTAATGCTCGATGATAGAGCTTTTGTTTGTGGGCGTGCTGTACGGCCTCGGCAATCAGACGTAACAGGCTAATCGCCTGCATAGTATCAAGGCGGTGATCTTTAAACTCTTTAACTAACCAGTGATCAAGACGATCAAACGCTGCATCATACTCATAAACCAGTGCCGGGCCATGATCATGCTGCTGGTAGTCTTTGGCTTTGAGAATACCGGGGTGATCTATACCTTCGAGTAAACGAAACTCCAGCTTTGCCGCTTTTTGCAGACGCTGCGCCTCATCTTCTGGCTTGCCGTAGGTAAGGTAGATACGCACTTTGCGCTCTACGCCCAGCTCAGAGTGAATCGCCAACCATTCTTGAAAGTGATCCGCCTCGTCAAGTAGCTGCTTCAACTCGTAATGCCCTACCCGGCGCATACGAACAGATTCTTTAATCCCAGCCTCTTCAACTGCGCGAGACAGCATCTTAGCCACCGGAGTATTCATCCGACGGTGATTCCAGTTTTCATCCATGTGGGTAATATCGTGATAGAAATTGTCACGGGTACAGACATTGATACGAGCTGGACCTTCCAGCTTGTTGATCAGATTGTCAGCCGACAGGAATACCAATGCATTAATAAATGGCACGCGCTCTTTACTGCGTTTGGCCGAGGCCTGCACTTGCAGCAGCGAAGCCAGCTTTTTGGCTTTGCGGTCAGTAAGAATACGGGGATTATCAAAAGCCTTACGACCGCCGTCAGGCTTTTCCCATATCCAAGTACCGGCATCGCCCTTCATCACACCAGGGTGAGACTTAATCTCAATGAGAAATAGGCCCTTGGGGGTAAGTACCATCAGGTCTATTTCATTGATGGAGCCATCCAGAGCAATAAACTCAAAGTTTGCCCAAGCGCGGTAAGGATCATGATCCGGCAGCGCTTGCTTGGAAAACTCCAGCGCCTCTCGCTCCCAGGCATAATCTGACGGGGTGATCTGCTTCCAGAGTTTATCCATTTACTCGCTGCCCTCGTCCTTAATCTCTAATAAATCGCCCAACTTACACTTAAATACACCGCAAAGCTTCTCGATAGTGTCTAGCTCAATTCGGGTCGCTTTCTCATGGTAAAGCAACGAAATAGTGCTTCTGTTCAAGCCAGTTTGGCGAGCAACATCAGAAATGTTCATCTTGTGCTCACCCATGTAGCGGGAAAGGTTGCATCTTATCATTATTTGTACCAACCGTTTGCATATATAAAGGTGCAGTATGATGGGCTAGACTGCATGTTGCTACGCAGAATAGCAAGAAAAACCATATGAAAACCGTGGATGAATAGCTATACGAATACTATTAACACCACCTAAAGACCATGAAGATAACAGAGCCGCCCAACTAGTTAATTCCAGGCGACTACTCAAGCCTGAAAATTTACCAGTTCGGGGTGTATAGCTCGAATTCAGGCTGCACCTGCGTAAGCTAAATTCTCAAAATAAAAGCCACTCCAACAGCCTTTTATAACCTTATAGTTTTACTGGGCTTATAAAGAGTTGGGCACATTGCGTGTTGGGCAATAAAAGTCGCGAGAGCGACTTAACTTTTGGAAACGCTCATCTTTTTCTTTGTTTTCAGCTCTAGGATCCATCTATTTAATCAGTTCTTGATACACTCCCACACACGACTTCGGATAACAACGGTCACACGGTATGCAGCCAGGATTCTTCGACTTTGATGACTTGAACGACAAACTGGATCAGCACAACGGCCCACTCGCCAAAATCAACGAACTCGTCGACTGGGCTACCTTCCGGCCTGCGCTCAGCAAGATTCGCATGCCACGC
>TARA_R110000868_G_scaffold158190_4_pt1 | contig 20746 bp, 19 predicted proteins | sample TARA_R110000868 | Tara Oceans TARA_R110000868 (sample SAMEA4397489) | marine metagenome | biome: Polar Biome; feature: [SRF] surface water layer (ENVO:00010504); material: water (ENVO:00002006), including particulate matter (ENVO:01000060) such as... | depth 5 m | reverse complement strand
CGTCCTGTCGGTGATGCCGACTTTGCAATTCTCCGGGATGATGACCCCCGTCTCGTCGCTGGAGGGGCCGGCACGCGTGTTGGGCAGCCTCTGGCCGACGACCTGGTATATGGCGATCAGCGTCGGCGCCTATACCAAAGGGCTGGGGCTGGCAGATCTGAGCGGCGCCTTGATGCGGCTCGCCATGTTCGGTCCGCTCTTCACCGGGCTGGCCATCCTAGCCCTGCGCAAGCAGGAGCGCTGAGATGCAGCGGCTTGAAAACATCTTCTGGCTGGTGGGCAAGGAGCTCAAGAGTGTGCTGGGCGATCCGGTGATGGTGATCCTGATTTTGTGGTCGTTTGTATTCGCCGTCATGCTCGAGGCCAGCGGTGCCGGCGACACGGTGCGCAACGCCGCGATCGCCATCGTCGATGAAGACCAGTCGCCCCTGACCCGCCAGATCACCGGCGCCTTGATGCCGCCATGGTTCCAGACCCCGGTGGCGATGTCCGCCGACCAGGCCAACGCCGCGATGGACCGTGGCGAGGTCATGTTCGCGCTGGCCTTTCCGCCCGATTTTGCAGCCGATGCCGTTGCCGGCGAAGCGCCGGTCGCTCAGCTGCTGGTTGATGCCACGGCCGTGTCGCAGGCCCAGCTCGGCACCGATTACATTCGCAATATCATCCAGGCAGAAAGCCTCGCCTTCCTGAACAACACGCCCCAGGCTCCTGTGCCCCAGCTGGAACTGGAATTGCGGCGGGCCTTCAACGCCAATGGCAATCCGGTCTGGTTCAAGGCGATGTCCTCGCTGCTTAACCAGTTGTCGCTCCTGACCATCGCGCTGACCGGGGCGGCGATGCTGCGCGAGCGCGAACACGGCACGATTGAGCATCTGATGGTGATGCCATTGACGCCGGTTGAGGTGGCGCTGTCGAAGGTTCTGGCGACCATGCTGGTGGTGTTGACCGCCTTCATCATCTCCCTGCTGTTCGTCGTGCAGGGCGTGTTGCAAGTGCCGGTCGCAGGCTCGGTGCCGCTGCTTGTGGCGGGCGCTGCTGTCTACCTCTGGGCGGCCGCCGCGATCGGGATGCTGCTGGGCACACTGGCGCGCAGCATGGCGCAGTTCGCACTATTGGTCATCATGGTCATCATCCCGGTGATCATGCTGTCAGGCGGTATGGGGGCGGTCGAAAGCCAACCCGAACTGGTCCAGCACCTGACCCTTGCCTTGCCATCACGCCATTTTCTGTCCTTCGCCAAGGCCGTCGCCTTTCGTGGTGCCGGTCTTGATACGGTCTGGCCACAGCTCCTGCTGATGGCGGGGTTGGGGATCGGCTTCTTCGTGGGGAGCCTGCTTCTGTTTCGCCGCTCCATGAGCCTCAGCGGTTGAGGAAGTCCGGCCCCCATTCCGTAGGCCTAGTTTGGCAGACCCAGCTATCGGCGAGCCGGCGGGACTCCCGTGTGTAACGGATCAGTATACGCAGCCGTGCTCGCAGCCCCGATAGGGGTTGATCGACTGCTCGAAGGAAATGTCCGGCGACGAATTGGTCGAAATGATTGAGCGCGATGTGTCTTTCAGCACGACGGTGGAGAGCTTCGCCGGCTCGGCATCGCCAACGCCCCAGCCATCGTCGAAAGCCTCGCGGGTGCTGGCCTCATAGCGGCCGGAAAAGTTTGACCGAGCGCCTCGGCCCCGGGGCGGCGGGGCTTGGAATGGGGCATTTAGGGCAAAGCCACCAGGGCGCTCGGTCATGGCATAAATATGACCGAGAAATAGAACAAAGCAAGAACAATCTTCACCCTTCGCGGCAAAGCTTGCGCCCCCGCAACGGGCGCATGCGAAAGCGGCGAAGACCGGGTCAGGTCTCCACCGCTTTGGCTGCAGGGCTGTCGAAGGTGGGCTTAGCCGACTTTTCGAAGGGTCGTCAGGAAGCCGGAGATGTTGCCGCGCAGGCTTTCCAGATTGCGTTCCTGCTCAAACAAATTGTCCGAACATTGCACGACGCCGGTCACCGTCTCGCGGGTGCTGACTGTGGCGCTTTGAACGAAGGCAATGCCGCTGCTGACCTCGGTTGTGCCTTGGGCGGCCTCGCCGACATTGCGGGCGATCTCGCCCGTTGCAGCGCTTTGTTCTGTCACCGCGCCGGCGATAGCATTGAAGGCGTGGCTGATATTCTCGATGACCCCGGAAATCGAGACATTGGCCTCCACCGCGCGGGTCACCGTGGCCTGCAATTCCTGGATATTCTCGCTGATGCTGTGGGTGGCCGTCGCGGTCTGACCGGCGAGCTGTTTCACCTCCTGGGCAACGATAGCAAAGCCCTTGCCGGCCTCTCCTGCACGCGCAGCCTCGATGGTGGCATTCAGCGCCAGAAGATTGGTCTGTTCGGCGATGTCATTGATCAGCTTGACGACGTCGCCAATGCTGCGGGAAACATCCGACAGGCCCTCGATGGTGGTGCTCATGGAGGTGGATTTGGTGACCGCATCCGAGGCCATGTCGGCGGAACTGACGACTTGCCGATTGATCTCGCCGATGGAGCTGGTCAATTCCTCTGCTGACGCGGCGACGTTCTGCATATTGGCCGAGGCCTGTTCCGCACCGGCGGCAACGCTCAGGCATTGCTGATTGGCCTCGTTGGAGGTCCCTTCAACCGCTGAGGCCGCATCGCGCAGGCTGGAGATCGTACTGGAGACATTGCCCACGACTTCGGTGAGCTGCTTTTCCAGCTCCGCCGCCAGCTCGAGGAAGTCCTCATGCCTCTGCTTGATGCCCCAGAGGGTCGTGTTTACGGCGCGCGCGGCCGTCTTGAACGAGCCGACCATGCCGGTTTCCGGAATGAGGCGGTAGTGCTTGTTCTGGCGGACATATTCCACACAGGTCTGGCTCTCGCGCAGATAGGCGTCTGTGCGGTCGATCAGGAGGTTGATGGCGTGTTCCATCTCCGCCACTTCGGGGTCGCTTGAGACGCCGATGATGCGCTGCTCAAAATCGCCTTCGGCAACAGCGCGAACAATCCTGGCTGCGCGGCGAATGGTCTGGCGGTCGGAATTTCCGAAAGGGTTTTTCATGTCGCGCTCCGTCCTCAGCGATAGCCGCGCCGCAGGCCCTGGCCCAGCGTGCAGATGAATTCATCATAGGCAATGCCGCGTTCGGCGAGCATCGCGTCGAGCATGGCAGTCGAGGCGGCGATCGCCTGTTTGGGACTGTCGTGCCGACCCTCCTCCGCCCGCAGGGAATCATAGAGCGGGATGATTTCGCCGGTGAGGATCTTGCGATCAGGTTGCCGGCGGTTTGAGTGGTAGCCGATGATTTCTCCGGTACCGTTCACGCTCGGGGTGATATGGGCATAGACCCAGTAATGGTCGCCATTGGTCGCTCTGTTGACGACGTAGGCGAACAGCTCGTGGCCGCCCTGAATGGTTTCCCAGAGAAGCTTGAAGATGCAGCGCGGCATATGCGGGTGCCGGATCAGACTGTGAGGTTTTCCAAGGCACTCGGTCTCTGTCAGGGCCGAGATGTTCTGAAACACGTCATTTGCGTAGGTGATATGCCCCTTCAGGTCTGTCTTGGTGACGATGACCTGGTCTTCGGCAAACGTCCGTTCGCGGCCGGTCAGAAAATTGTCTCGAGCCATTCGGTAGTCTCCTTTGCTCCCTGGATTGGCAGGCAGGAATGCCCAAGGTTGCGTTCGGTCGACCGTGAGGAATTGTGGTTAATGCAGGGTTCCAATTTGCCGCCGGGCATAACTTATGACCGCGCCCAGCTTGCCTTCTGTACAAGTTGCAACCTTCAGAGAAGTGGCGCTTTGCTGTCGTCGGTGCGTTGGCCTAACAAAACTAGTTGCTAGCGTCTTTGGTGGTGGTGTGCCGCAGTGCAACTGTTTGGTTGCATTGATACGGATGGGTTGAGCGCATTCGCCAAAGAGTGAAATTTTTCTTCATTCGATAAATGCGTTAATTCTTTAGTGAATTACTCGCTCATCTATTTTCGACTGTGTTTCTTTTTCTATGAGGCGATTTGGGAATACAACTCGTCATTACCCAAGCAAATTGGTCGGGTATAGGAATAACAATATTTTCACTCTGTGTATTTGCGGGGGGGACTGCGGATAGTTTTATTACTATGTCCCGCTGAGCGTTTTCGGATTTGGGTTTGGCGGAATGAGTGTGAGTTTGGGGCAACGGCTCCGGGAGTTGCGGGCCAGGATAGGTATGAAGCAGCAGACCCTTGCTGCCACGATTGGGGTAAGTCAGGGCTATATTTCCCGGCTGGAGGGCGACAAGGTGGAGCCCGCAGGCGAGATCGCCGAACGCATCAGCCAGCTGCTCGATTCACACGAACACTTGTCCTTCGGCGAGCAGGTCGCACGGGCCGTCCGGTTGTCGCCCCATATGGTGTGCCTGATTTCCGACCGGCCCCCCTTCACCCTGCTCGCGAAGAGCGCCGGGAACCACAGCGAAGCTTCGCCCTTCAGTGAATGCGAGGAGAATACGGCTCGGCACAACCCGAAGCTGGAAGAGTTTCGCGCCGCGCTTGAACGCATTGCACTCCTGCGGCGCGACGGGGATCTCGCCACGCCTGTGGCCCACATCTGGCGCTGTCCGCCCGGAGAAGGCGGGGCAGCACTCAAGTCTGTCCACATTCCCATCCGTTTGCATCAGGATCGTTGGGTCTGGCATTGCACGTGCGTGTTCCTGAGCGGTCAGGAGTACGCGGCGGTTCTGGCCGATTGGGGCGACACGCTTGTCATCGACCCGCAATTAAAGAGCCCTGGCGGGAATTTCAGGCTCTCTGCGGCGTGTGGTAATCAATTGAAATAACATGATAAATACGTATATTTCGAATGCTCCGGTAATGTTAACGCTTGTTAACCGGTCCGCGAATTACCGTCCAATAACCCGAGGGGCCCTGCGTCAATTTGACCCGCAGGAATGAATAGTTGGAGGGCAGCATGTCCAATGCAACTGGCCAGCATCGACTTGAGTTTATTGGTATAGATCAGGGCGTCCGGGATTTGTTGTGCGAGATGAAAGAGCCCCTTGCTCCAAGTCTGGAGCGGGGCTTGAGCAAGTTCTATGCAACGGTCTCCCGGGCTCCCGAAGTCGCGCATCTGTTCCGGGACGATCAGCACCGAGATCATGCCAAGGCCAAGCAGATTGATCATTGGTCGAACATTCTGAGCGGCCAGTACAATCAGGCCTATTTTGAAACGGTCCGCCGCATCGGCAAGGTCCACAGCGAAATTGGTCTGGAGCCAAGATACTATATTGCCGGCTATGCGGCCGTTGCATCCGAGCTGCTCACCAGCGCTGTCCGTGAGGGAGTAGGGGCAGGCCGTTTCCAGTTTGGCCGGCCTGACACCAGCAAGGCCGAGGCCTATGTCGACGCGCTTGTGCGCGCCGTCTTTCTCGACATGGAAATGGCCATTTCGATCTATCTCGAGGAAGCCGAGGCCAAGGCGCTGAAGAACCGGATGGCAGTTGCTGATGCGTTCGAGGAGGGCGTCTCCGGCGTTATCGGTCGTTTGACGGCGACCTCAGCTGCGCTGGATGAGGCGGCCGGTCTGGTCGCGAGTGTCGTCGAGAGCACGCTGGGCGAAGCATCGACTGCCGCGGCGGGTGCTGAAGAGGCCGCAGCCAATGTCAAATCCGTTTCGGTCGCGGCCGGCGAGATGGAAGCCTCTTCACGCGAGATTGCAGACCAGGTTTCTCGCACGTCCGCGATTACGATCGAGGCCGTGGAGCAGGTCACATCCGCCAGCGAAACCATGCAGCAGCTCAATAGCGCTGCCGCGGAAATCGGCAGCGTTGTCAGCCTGATTCAGGAAATCGCCGAGCAGACCAATCTGCTGGCCCTCAACGCCACGATAGAATCGGCGCGCGCCGGGGAGGCCGGCAAGGGCTTTGCGGTCGTTGCCAGCGAGGTCAAGGCCCTGGCGGGGCAGACCGCGCGTGCAACCGATCAGATCGCCAAGCAGATCGCCGATGTGCAGGCGGCGACCGGTCGCGCCAGCACGGTCATCGACGCTATCCGGGAGACCATCAACTCGGTGAACTCTGCGGCCGTCACGATCACGGCCGCCGTCGAGGAGCAATCGGTGGTAACGCGCGAAATCGTTCGCAATACGAATGAGGCCGCGATGGGCAACCAGGACAGTTCGCGCGCGACCAATGCGCTTGAAGCCAGCGTTCGGCAGGCCGGCGATGCGGCCCGGCAGGTGACAGCGTCATCGGCCTCCGTGCGCGAGGAAATGGACCAACTCAATGAACGCGTCGCCCGATTCATGGCCGATGCCAGAACGGGCTGAGGGACTACGCCATGTTGCTCTGTCGACTTGCCTTCTTCAGCCAGCGCGCCTGGCGCGCGCCCAACCCGGCCGAAGATGATTTCTACCTCCAGCGCATTCTTGACGCAGGCCTGCGCAATAATCCCAGGCACGGCTTGACCGGAGTTCTCTTGGTCGATGGGGGTATTTTTGTGCAGGTGCTCGAGGGCGCGCGCGGCGTGCTCTACGACACACTGAGGCGGATCGAACGGAATCCGGGCCATAGCGACATGATTCTGACGGGATATTCCGAGGCGGATGATCGCTTGTTCGAAAGCTGGTCGGTCCTCGTGCGCGAAGCGCCCAGCGGGTTGCAGGGCACGCCCTGGATTCCCAATCCTGGCATGGCAACCCACGGGCAGATTATCTCGACCGCCCTACGCGTAAACCAGATGTCCGAAGGCATTCGCCGTATTCGGCCCGGCGATGCGACCGGGCAGCGCAGCCGATTCTGAACCCAGACAAATTCCCTTAACAGTCAGATCCGACCCTGTCGGAGAATATATGGAGTTATGCGTGCCAAATTCGTCGGCCCACACCTTCAGGCAGCGCGTCGCGATGCTGGGGATTGATCGTGAGACCTTGCAGGTGCTCAGCTATGTCTATCCGTTCGTGTCGCAACGGATAGACTCAATTATCGAACGCTTCTACGCGCACATGCTGACGTTTCCGGAGGGGCGCAGAATATTCGAGAAGCCGGAGGTTCTCGGGCGGCTGCGACAGGCGCAGCGGCAGCACTGGCTCTCCCTGTTTGATGGGGATTTATCGGCGGAATATCGCAAACGGGCGCAGCGGATTGGTCAGGTCCACTACGCCAAGGGCGTCGCGCCCTATCTCTATATTGCGGGCTATAACTTTTTTCAGTGCGAGATCCTGTCCGCCCTGTCCGAGCGATACCGCTCAGATCTCCGTCTTGCCGAAATCCTGACGGCGGTCACGCGCGTCGTCAGTCTCGACATGGATTTGTCGATCTCGGTCTATACGCGCGAGCTGTGGCGGGATTCGTCCGAATCCGTAATGGTCGGCTAGCCCAATTTACCCGGCCAGACGCTGCGACAATGCGAGCATGTCCTGCCAGGCAAAGCGCTTCTCCGAAGGCCGTTTCAGGAGATAGGCCGGATGGAAGGTCGGCAGGGCGGGAATCGTCCTTGCCGTCGCTTGCCCGCTGGCATCTTTCAGCGTGTATTCGGCCCACTTGCCGCGCAGTTTCGTGATGCCCTCGCTACTCGCCAGCAGGGTCTGCGCTGCAATGCCGCCGGCCAGGATCAGCAGATCGGGCTTCACCAGGGCGATATGCCGTTCGATGAAGGGCAGGCAGACAGCAAGCTCTTCCTGGGTCGGGCTGCGATTGCCCGGCGGGCGCCAGTTCACGACGTTTGTCAGATAGAGGGCTTCAGCCTCAAGGCCGATTGACGCAAAGACCCGGTCGAGCAGCCGGCCCGAGGGGCCGACAAAGGGCTCTCCATGCAGATCCTCATCGCGGCCCGGCGCCTCGCCGATGACCATGACTTTTGCTTGCGGATTGCCGCGGGCGAAGACCGTGCAGCGCGCTGTGCTGCGCAGGGGGCAGCCATTGAAGCTCTCGATGGCCGCTCGCAGCGCCGGCAATGTGTCGGCCTTGGCAGCGAGTTCGCGCGCGCTCGGGCCCTCGCTCGCATCGTCGCCAAAACCGGCTGCCTTGGCCGCAGCAGCGGTCGCGGCCGGTGGCGCACTGGCCGGCACCTGGCGTGAGATGCCAGGCGCGGGCGATGCTGGCGCTGCGCTCCGGGGCTGCGCGGCGGGCGCGGTGGCGCGCGGACGCACGACCGGTTCGTCCAGCTCCAGCCCGGCATCGGCCCACCAGGCTATCAGCGCCTTGAGCGCTTTCTCGTCATGGCGGGTGAGGGGGGCGGTGGAAATGGTGAGGGCCTTACGTTAACGTCAACGTCAAAGTTTTTGATTTGCAGCGCCGCAAGCGCTAGATGAATAGGCAATCCTAAGCTATGACCGGTCGCCTGCAAGCCGGATATATGCTGAATCTGAAGAGACGAGAGGTCACCGCCCTATGACTGACGCCCCTATCGAACGCGAATCCATGGAATATGACGTTGTCATCGTTGGTGGAGGGCCTGCAGGCCTGTCCGCAGCGATCCGTTTGAAGCAGCTGGCCAATGAGGCCGGTGCCGAACTTTCCATCGCCGTGCTGGAGAAGGGCGCCGAGATCGGCGCGCACATCCTCTCCGGTGCCGTTGTCGATCCCAAGGCATTGAACGAGCTGCTGCCCGACTGGAAAGAGCTTGGCGCGCCGATCAATGATCCGGTGAAGAAAGATATCTTCGAGGTTCTGGGCCATCACGGTTCGATCAGCCTGCCGACGATTTTCTTCCCGCCCCTGATGAGCAATCATGGCTGCCATATCGTCTCGCTGGGCAATGTGTGCCGCTGGCTGGGCGAGCAGGCCGAAGCGCTTGGTGTCGAGATTTACCCTGGCTTCCCGGCGGCCTCGCTGGTTGAGGAAGATGGTGCCATCAAGGGCGTGGTGACCGGCGATTTCGGCGTTGCCAAGGATGGCTCCCACAAGGATGGCTATCAGCCCGGCATGGAGCTGCGCGGCAAGTACACGCTGATAGCGGAGGGCGTCCGCGGCTCGCTGGCCAAGCAGCTCATCAATCGCTTCAACCTCTCCGAGGGCAAGGAGCCACAGAAATTCGGCATCGGCCTGAAGGAATTGTGGCGCGTGAAGCCGGAGAACCACAAGCCGGGCATGGTGAAGCACACGATGGGCTGGCCTCTCGACGGCAAGACCGGTGGCGGCTCATTCATGTATCACTATGGCGATAACCTGGTTTCGATAGGCTTCGTCGTCCATCTCAACTACAAGAATCCCTACCTCTCGCCTTTCGAGGAATTCCAGCGCCTCAAGACCCATCCGGCGATCCACGATACTCTCGAGGGCGGAGAGCGCCTCTCCTATGGCGCCCGGGCCATCACCGAGGGCGGCTATCAATCGGTGCCGAAACTGGCCTTCCCGGGCGGTGCGCTGATCGGGTGTTCCGCCGGTTTCGTGAATGTGCCGCGCATCAAGGGCAGCCATAACGCGATGAAGACCGGCATGCTGGCGGCGGAAGCCGCTTTCGCCGCGATCCAGTCGGGCCGGGCGCATGATGAATTGAGCGAATACCAGGCCAGCTATGAAGCCTCCTGGGTCGCCAAGGATCTCAAGCGTGTGCGCAATGTGAAGCCGCTCTGGTCGAAATTCGGCACCCTGTTCGGTGTCATGTTTGGCGGCCTCGACATGTGGTGCAACACGCTGCTTGGCGGCTGGTCGCCGTTTGGCACAATGGGCCATGGCAAGACCGATGCTGAAAGCCTCGAGCCGGCCTCCAAGCACAAGCGGATTGCCTATCCACGGCCCGATGGTGTGATCACCTTTGATCGCCTCTCATCGGTTTTCATCTCCAATACCAATCATGAGGAAGACCAGCCGGTTCACCTCAAGGTCGCCGACATGGCGCTGCAGAAATCCTCGGAGCTGGGCGAGTTTGCCGGCCCGTCGACGCGCTATTGCCCTGCCGGTGTGTATGAATGGATCGAGGATGAGACCACGGGCGATGAGCGTTTCCAGATCAACGCCCAGAACTGCGTCCACTGCAAAACCTGCGACATCAAGGATCCAAACCAGAATATCAACTGGACGACGCCCGAAGGCGGCGGCGGTCCGATGTATGCCAATATGTAGGCGATAGGTGCAGGGCCCTTGCACGCGGCCCCGTGGAGAGCGAGCATGACGCCATGATCAAGCTATTGCGCGTCCTGCCTGTCTGTTTCCTCGCCTTCGCGACGGCGTCCTGTATTACAGTGCCCGACGCTGATGAGGGCGTGACGGCTTATGGTGCCTTCCTCTCCGCCCGCTATGCCGGGGTAAATCGCGACGCGCATGCCGCCGCCAACTATTACGCCGAGGCGCTGTCGCTGCTGCCCGGCAATGTGGTTCTGACGGATCGCGCCTATGTCACGGCGATCCTCGCCGGCGATATGGACAATGCCGTCGCGCTCGCCTCTGCGAGTTACGAGGCTGGCGATCCAAGCCGGCTGGCCGGGCTTTATCTCGTGACAGACCAGATCCGTGCGCGCCGCTATGGTGACGCGCTGGTGACGCTGGAAAACGCGGCAGATTATGGGCCGTTCAACGCGTTCCTGGCGCAGATATGGACCCAATGGGCGATGATGGGCAGCGGCGCTGCCGATGAGGCGCTGGCGGGTGCCGAGGCCATGTCGGCGCCCGGCTTCCTCGCCCCCTTCATTCCGATCCATCGCGCCATGCTCTATGACGCAGCGAGCCGCGTGGACGAGGCCGACAGCGCCTACCAGGCCTCGGTCTTCTCCTCGCCTTTCCCGCGCATGGCGACGGAGCTCTATGGCAATTTCCTCGAGCGGCAACGCCGCCGGGATGATGCCATCGCCCTCTACACCGCTTTTCTTGATGGTGATCCGCAGGATGCGAGCATCCAGGCTGCGCTCGCCCGTGCCCGTGCCGGATCGCGCCCGGATGCCCGGCCAAGCATCGCCCAATTTGCGGCACGCTCCAGCTTTGGACCGGCGGCGAGCCTGGCATCCCAGGCCGATATGGATATGGCCGTGATCTATCTGCGCATGCTGGAGCGCCTCGACCCGGATGATGCCGCGATCCACGTCATGCTGGGTGAGACCCTGCAACGTATCCGTCTGCCCGAGCTGGCGCTTGTCGAGTATGCGGCTGTGCCTGAGGGCCCGTTCAAGACCTCGGCCGAGATCGACCGCATCTGGCTGATGGCGCGCCTGAACCAGCTTGAACCGGCAACGGGCTCGGCCCGGCAATTGGTCGAGCGAACGCATGATACCGAGGCGCGCCTCATCCTGGCGGATCTCCTGCGGGTGCAGGGGCAATGCCGTGAGGCTGCAGACCTCTATGACGGCGTGATAACAGACCGGCACGCCGCAGGTCAGCCGGATGACTGGCGGCACTATTATTACCGCGCCGCATGCCTGTTTGATGTGGCGGACTGGCCAGCGGCCGAGGCGGCCTATCTGGAAGCGCTTGAAGTGGCCCCGAATGAGCCGCAAATCCTCAATGATCTGGGCTATTTGTGGATCGATCACGGGGTGAATATCGACCGTGCTTTCGAGATGGTTTCGCGCGCGGCAGAGCTTGAGCCGGAACAGGGCAATATCATCGACAGCCTCGGCTGGGCGCATTACCGGTTGGGCAATTATGAAGCCGCCGTCGGCGAGCTGGAGCGCGCTGCCGCGCTCGACCCCGGCAACACCACCATCAATTACCATCTTGGCGACGCCTATTGGCAGGTCGGGCGCAGGCTTGAAGCCGGCTTTCAATGGCGCCGTACGCTGGATCTTCAGCCCACCGCCGAGGAAGAAGTCGAGCTGCAGGCGCGCTTGATCTCCGGCTTGCCCGATGAGGCTGAGCCCTTGCCCTCCACGCCGGGGCTGGCAGGCGAAGCGGCAGCCGGGAGCGAAGAACCCTGATGTCCGGCGCCAGCAACGCATCAGCCCATGGCTGCCGGTGAGATCCATGAGCGCGCCGCCGCCAAGGTCAATCTGACCTTGCGGGTCGGCTGTGCGCGCAGCGATGGCTACCACCCGCTCGACAGCCTGGTCGTCTTCGCGGATTGGGGCGATACGGTCAGTGTTCAACCCGCCGATACGCTCATCCTGACCATGTCGGGCGAGGCGTCCCGCGCCCTGGCTGGCGAGCGGGCCAATCTCGTCCTGCTCGCGGCGCGGCAATTCCAGGTCTCGGCCGGTGTCAGCGAGGGCGCGGCCATTCATCTGGAAAAGCTTATCCCGGTCTCTGCCGGGCTGGGCGGTGGTTCGGCCGATGCGGCGGCGACCCTGCGAGCGCTCAATCGTCTCTGGCAGCTCGACTGGTCGGAAGACCAGTTGGCACAATTGGCGCTGACGCTCGGCGCTGATGTGCCGGCCTGCGTCTATTCGCGGCCTCTGCGCATGCGCGGGATCGGTGAGTGGATCGAATTGCTTGGCGATTTCCCTGCGGTCGCGGGCGTTATCCTCAATCCGGGTGTCGCGGTGTCGACCGGGGATGTCTTCCGCGCCTATGACGCTGCCTTGCCGCCAACCCTGACGGAGTCCGCGCCGCAATTGACGACGCTCCTGGACTGGCTGCGCGATGAACCCAATGATCTCGAGCCTGTGGCAATAGGCCAGGCACCTGTGATCGGCCGCGCGCTGGAGATGCTGGCCGCGACCGGCGCACCGCGTCTGGTGCGCATGTCGGGCTCGGGGGCGAGCTGTTTTGCGCTTTACGACACGCCCGACGCGGCACAGCAGGCGAGCACCATGCTGCGCGCTGCCTTGCCCGACTGGACTATCCAGCCGGTAATGCTGGGGGAGGGCGGCAATGATTGAAGCCTGTGCCATGGCCGCGGCTTTTCTTGCGGCGATGCTGGTCGGCTGGGCGATGCGCCGCGCCGGGATTATCGACCTGCCCAATGATCGTTCCAATCATGAAAGCCCGACGCCGCGCGGTGGCGGGCTGGGTATTCTGGCGGGCTTTTTTATCGCCCTGGCACTGTTTCCGGTCCTGCCGCCGGCCAGCGGCGCGATGCTGGCCGGGCTTGTCCTGTGTGCCGGAGCGGCGGGCGGGCTCGGCCTGCTTGATGATCTCTTCACGCTTTCCGAGCGCTTCAAATTCCTCGCGCTGGCCTTGCTGGGCCTTGCACTCGCGGCGCTGACCGGACCTGTGACCAATCTGGGTTTCAGCCTGCCCTGGACTGTGGGTCTTCTGGGTTCCGCCCTGTGGGTGTTTACCACGGCCAATGCGGTCAATTTCATGGATGGTTCCGACGGGCTGATCGCGGCAGCCCTGATCCCTGCCTCGCTGGCCCTGGCGCTGATTGGGGGTCCGGAAACAATCTGGGCCTGCCTGGCGCTCGCCGCAGCGCTTGCCGGCTTTGCAGTCTGGAATGCGCCCTTGGCGCGGGCGCGCGGCGTCGTCTTTGCCGGCGATGCCGGTGCGCTGGGGGCTGCGGTGATCTTCGCCGGCCTGGCGATACGGATCGCCGCCACGGGTCCGGCCGGGACGGCCTGGCTGGCGCCCTTGCTGATCCTGCCCCTGCTGGGGGATGTGCTGCTGACCATGGCTGCGCGCGTCAAGGCTGGCGAGCCGGTCTTTTCCGCGCATCGGGCGCACGCCTATCAGCTCCTGATCCGCACCGGCATGAGCCATCGCCGTGTCGCGCTGATCTGGGCCGGGCTGGGATTGGGCTGCGGCGCACTGGCACTGATCGGCGCTGCAGGTCCCGCGATCGTGAAATTTGCCGTCTTCGCAATCGGTGTGGCGGGGTTTGTGCTGTTTCACCGCCTGGTCCGCAGCCGCGCTGCAGCGGCTGGTGAGGATGTCAGGCGCTAATAAGCCCGCTCGACGACAAAACTGGCCAATGCCTCGAGGGCCTGGCGCCAGCTATTGGCGGGGAAGACTGACAGCGCCTCGCGGGCATTGTCCGCGCGTTGGCGTGCCGCCTGGATGGTCGCCTCGATCGCGCGGTGCTGGTGCATATAGGCGAGGGCGGTGTCGAAATCGCCATCCTTCTGGTCGAGCTGCCCGATGACGCGTTCCCAGAAGCGGGTTTCCTCGGCATTGGCGGCCTGGATGCACAGGGCGACGGGCAGGGTCACCTTGCCTTCGCGGAAGTCATCGCCAACGGATTTTCCCAGCTTGGCAGCGGCGCCGCCATAATCGAGTGCATCATCGACCAGCTGGAAGGCGAGGCCGAGCTCGCGGCCATAGGTCTCCAGCGCCTTTTCCTCGACGACAGGACGCGCGGCGACAATGCCGGATACCTGTGCCGCAGCGGCAAACAGGGCGGCCGTCTTGGCGTCGATGATGGCCATATAGGTCTCGACCGAGACGCCGATATCCTTGATCGAGGCGAGCTGGCGCACTTCGCCTTCGGCGATCGTCGAAGCGGCGGCGGAGAGCACGCCGAGGGCGCGCATCGAGCCGGCTTCCACCATCAGCGAGAAGGAGCGGGCAAACAGGAAATCGCCGACCAGCACGCTCGACGCATTGCCCCAGACCAGATTGGCGGCAGCCTTGCCGCGCCGCATGCCGCTCTCATCGACGACATCATCGTGCAGCAGGGTAGCGGTGTGAATGAATTCAACAGCAGCGGCGAGCTTGATCGGGGCCTCGTCGCGGCAGCCGATCATGTTGGCGGCGGCGATGGTGATCATCGGGCGCACGCGTTTGCCGCCAGCCTCAATGAGGTAGCGGGCGAGTTCCGGGATCAGCGTGACATGGCTCTGCAGACGGTCAAGGATGAGCGCATCGACACGGCGCATATCGTCGAAAGCCAGCGCAGCAAGCTGCTCTGCGGCGTTGAGCCCGGTCTGGGGTGGCATCGGAGCCGTCGCTTTCACTCTCACGATGCTGTCCACGCGGGAGTTTCCCTTGAAGCCTGTAGAAACCTGATGACAATAGAAATCCCCGACATGTCCGGCAAGCGGCCATGTCGGTGGCAATTCAGCGCAGGAGGTCATACGCACGTGAAAGAGGTTCTGAGAACCAATGATCCGGTCCGGCTTTCCTACGCCCAGAGCTTGCTGGCCGATGCCGGAGTGGAGGCCGTTACCCTGGATGACAGCACGTCGGCGCTCTATGGCGGCGGGCTGCCATTTATCAAGCGGCGCCTCATGGTGCTGGACGAGGACGAGCCACTGGCGCTGCGGACTCTGGCTGATCTGCTCGCGGAGGACGAATGAGCGAGACGACGCTCGATCTTATCCTCGATGGAAAGATTCGCCTGCGCCAGTCAGCGGCAGGATATCGCGCCGGCATGGACGCCCTGTTTCTTGCCGCAATGCTGGAGGCAAAACCCGGAGATCATCTGGTGGAGTTTGGCTGTGGACCGGGCGCGGCCCTGCTGACGTCGGCCTATCGATTGCCTGAGTGCCGGTTCACCGGCATCGAAATTGATCCGGAGGCCGTCGATCTGGCGCGCGAGAATATCGCCGCCAATGAGATGGAGGCGCGGGTCACCGTCCGTCAGGGCGATATCGCCGAGGCTATGGACGGGCTGAAGGCGTCGCAGGTCTTTTTCAACCCGCCCTTCTTTGACGACCCCCGGGCAATGCGCATCCCCAAGGCAGAGAAGCAACGTGCCTGGCTGGCGGGCGATGTCCCGCTGGCGGAGTGGGTGAAAGCCGCGGCGCGCGTGCTGGAACCGAGAGGGCGTTTGAGCCTGATTCACCGCGCCGATGCCCTCGCTGAAATTCTCGCCGGCCTCGGCAAGACTTTCGGTTCGGTGGCAATTCGTCCGGTACAGCCGCGGGCCGGGCGGCCGGCCAAGCGTGTCCTGGTGACGGCGCGTCTCGGCGGCAAGGCGCCGCTGGTCTTGCTGCCGGCCCTGATTCTGCATGAGGGCGAGGGTCATTCCGCCGAGGCGGATGCAATCCTGCGCGGGCGGGCCGTGGTGGCGATGGCCTAGCCGTCTTCCCCCGTCCCGGGCGTTGGCTGGTACAGGATAATGTCCACGCCGCTCGGGTCGGTGAGATAGAGATAGGTAAGGCCCCACGGGCGTGGCACCGGGCCTTCAGTGGGCCAGAGCTCGCCAATCCGGATCTGCTCGGCCGATACATCGCTGACTTCGAGCTGGATCGAAAAGCCGGCCGGATCAGGCGCGCCAGCGACGTCACCCAGTTCGATCAAACCGCCACCGGGTACGGAGAAAATCATCCCGCGATCTCCTTCGTCCGACCAGGCCTCGCTGACAGGCAAGGCGAGGACTGTCCGGTAAAACACACTCATCGCCTCGAATTCGTCGGTCTCGATCCGGACTTTCGCACCGCTCGGCGCGTCCGCCTGCGTATCCGCGCTCGCGGGCAGCGCCACGCTGGCGAGCAGGCTTGCTGTAAAGAGGAGTTGGAGCCAATGAGCCAAGGCGTGTCCTTTCCAGTTCCACCGGTTTGCGCGACCTCGCAGGTCAGGCCGCTGGCCAAAATAGAAAACGGGTCCGTTGGCCTCAATCCTTACCGTCACACGATTATCCCGTCCAACTTCAAATCCTGGTGACCCTGGAGCGGGGGCTGGCGGTGTGTGAAAGCGATGTTGCGTCGCAACATGATGAGGCGTCGCACGCTTGATTACAGCGCCGCGCTTGCCTAGTGTCCGCGCCAATTCTTGCCGCCTTCCGATCTGACGGGAAATACTGCCATGGCCGCCGATAAAGCGCCGTCCTTTCAGGACCTCATTTTGCGCCTGCAACACTATTGGGCCGAGCAGGGCTGTGCCATCTTGCAGCCCTATGATGTCGAGGTTGGCGCAGGCACGCTGCACCCGGCAACAACCCTTCGCTCGCTGGGGCCGCGCCCGTGGAAAGCCGCCTATGTGCAGCCCTCGCGGCGGCCCGGCGATGGCCGCTATGGCGAGAACCCGAACCGGCTGCAGCACTATTACCAGTTCCAGGTTCTGCTCAAACCGTGCCCGGACAATCTCCAGGACCTCTATCTCGGCTCGCTCGACGCCATCGGCATTGATCGCGACCTGCATGATGTGCGCTTTGTCGAGGATGACTGGGAAAACCCGACCGTGGGCGCCTGGGGATTGGGCTGGGAAGTCTGGTGCGACGGTATGGAAGTGTCGCAATTCACCTATTTCCAGCAGGTTGGCGGGCTCGATGTCGATCTGGTGTCCGGCGAGTTGACGTATGGGCTGGAACGCCTCGCGATGTATGTTCAGGGGGTCGACAATGTCTATCAGCTCGATTTCAACGGCGCCGGGCTCAGCTATGGCGACGTTTTCCTGGAAGCGGAAAAACAGTATTCCGCCTTCAATTTCGAACATGCCGATGTCGATATGCTGATCGACTGGTTCAAGGGCGCGGAAAACCAGTGCAAGGCGTTGCTGGCGCTGGAAAAACCGCTCCCGCTGCCGGCCTATGATTTCTGTCTCAAGGCGTCCCACATGTTCAATCTGGTCGATGCGCGCGGCGCCATTTCGGTCGCCGAGCGCGCCAGCTGGATTGCGCGCGTGCGCGACCTGGCCAAGGGCTGCGCCGAGGCCTGGGTGGTCAGCGAACGGGATCGCCTGGAGGCGGCGTCATGAAACTTCCGCTCAAGGGAGGCTGTCAGTGCGGCGCCATCCGCTTCGAGATCACCAAACAGCCGCTGACCCTGTATTGCTGCCATTGCACCGCCTGCCAGCAGCAGTCCTCGAGCGCATTCGGCATGTCGATGCTGGTTGAGCGCGACGGCTTCAAATACACCAAGGGCGCGCCGACCGCGTTTGAATTCCAGGCCGGCAGCAAGGCTGCGAAAATGGGTCTGTTCTGCCATGAGTGCGGCACGCGCATCGCCCACGACACCAAGGGCAAGCCGGCGCTCTCCGTGAAGGCTGGCACGCTCGATGATCGCGCAACACTGCGCCCGGTCGGTCATATCTGGGTCAAACATGCCCAGAGCTGGATGACCTTCCATGATGATGACCTGATCTATGAAGACGCGCCCGATGATGGCTATTTCGCCCTCATGGAACGCTGGTCCACCCAAGAACACGCCTGAACGGAACGCACCTGATGTCCGAACTCCTGTTTGAAATCTTCTGCGAAGAGATCCCCGCCCGCATGCAGGCGCGGGCCGAGGCGGATCTGGAGCGTCTGGTCGGCGAGCGCCTGAAGGCGGCGGGCCTCGGCTGGGACACGCTGACGACTTTTGCCGGCCCGCGCCGCCTCGGCCTGGCGATTACCGGTCTGCCGGTGAAGACCGAGGATGTGCGCGAGGAACGCAAGGGCCCGCGCACCGATGCGCCCGAACAGGCCGTGGCCGGCTTTTTGCGCGGCGCCGGGCTGACCTCGCTCGATCAGTGCGAGACGCGCGACGACAAGAAGGGTCAGGTGTGGATTGCCATCATCGAAAAGCCCGGCCGTGCGACGCTTGATGTGATTGCCGAGGCCCTGCCGGCGGTGATGAAGGAATTCCCCTGGCCGAAATCGATGAAGTTCGGCGAGGGCGAGATGCTGCAGCGCTGGGTGCGCCCGGTGCACCGTCTGCTCTGCCTGTTCGATGGCGCCGTCGTGCCGTTCGAAGTCTTCGGCCTGACCGCCTCCAATATCACCGAAGGCCATCGCCGCCTTGGCGCAGGGCCGTTCGAGATCAGTGATTTCGCGCACTACACCAAGGTGCTGCGCGAGACGGGCCATGTCGTGCAGCAGCGCGAGGAGCGCGAGGCGATCATTCTCGCCGGCGCCCACAAGGTCTGTACCGATGCCGGTCTGGAATTGGTCGAGGATGCCGGGCTTCTGCACGAGGTTGCCGGGCTGGCTGAATGGCCGGTGCCGCTCCTGGGCAAGATGGATTCCGACTTTCTCGATCTGCCGCCGGAAGTCATCACCCTGACGATGAAGACCCACCAGAAGTATTTCGCCGTGCGCAGGCCCGGCGAGGAGGGGCTCGCGGCCCATTTCGTCGTCGTCGCCAATCAGGCTGCGCCGGATGGCGGCAAGGCGATTGCTGCGGGCAATGCCCGCGTGCTCTCGGCGCGGCTGAGCGATGCGCGCCACTTCTGGGATAATGACCGCAAACAACCCCTGTCCGGGCGCGTTGGCGAGCTGAAGAAGATCACCTTCCACGACAAGCTTGGCTCGGTCGCCGAGAAGGTCGAACGCGTCGCCGCCCTGGCGCGCGACATCGCGCCGATTGTCGGCGCTGACCCCAAGCTGGCCGATCGTGCCGCGCGTCTGGCGAAGGCCGATCTGGTCTCGGAAATGGTCTATGAATTCCCTGAATTGCAGGGTGCGATGGGCCGGTATTATGCGCTTCAGCAGGGCGAGGACGCCGCCGTCGCCGACGCGATCAAGGATCATTACAAGCCCCAGGGCCCCGCTGACAGCCTGCCGCTCGCGCCGGTTTCGGCCGCTGTGGCGCTGGCTGACAAGTTCGACACTTTGGTCGGCTTTTGGGCCATCGATGAAAAGCCCACCGGGTCGAAAGACCCGTTTGCCCTGCGCCGGGCCGCCCTCGGCATCATCCGTATCGTGCTCGATGGTGGTTTCCGCTTCTCGGCCTTGCGGGCGATTGCGCGGCAGTACCAGCGCGTCGACAATGCGCTCACCCATGCCGACATGCAGGCCAAGCGCGACGCCGTGATGGAAGCCCAGGCTGCCGTCGGCCAGCCGCTCGTCGCCGTGCGCATGATGTCCAACGTCAATCCGATCGCCGAATACCAGGAACGGATCCGGGTCGGAACGACCAGCCTGTTCGATTTCTTTGCTGACCGCCTCAAGGTGCATTTGCGCGATGAGGGCGTGCGTCACGATGTCATCGATGCGGTCTTTGCCCTCGGCGATGACGATCTTTATCGCGTCACCCAACGCGCCCGCGCGCTGCAGGCCTTCCTCGATACTGCGGATGGCGCGGCGTTGCTGGCCGGCTTCAACCGGGCTGCCAATATTCTTAAAGCCGAAGAAAAGAAGGACGGCACCGCCTATCGCGGCGCTCCATCTGATGCCTATCTGGCTGCGCCGCCCGAGCTGGCGGAACGCAGCCTGATTGCCGCCATTGCGGCGGCACGGGTCTCTGCGGGTGCGGCGCTTCGCGGCGAGGATTTCCAGGCCGCGATGGCTGCGCTGGCCGGGCTGCGCGCGCCGATCGACGCTTTCTTCGAGACCGTGACGGTCAATGCCGACGACGCCGCATTGCGTCGCAACAGACTCCTTTTATTGTCCGATATCCGGGCAGCGATATGTGCCGTGGCCGATTTCAACCGGATCGATGGCTGACAGGCAAGGCTTGAACAGGGATTGAAGTAATGAGCGCAGGCAATAAGTGGGTTTATGCGTTTGGTGGCGGCGATTCCGAGGGCGAGGCGGGTATGCGCGAGCTGCTGGGTGGCAAGGGTGCCAATCTGGCCGAAATGGCCACGCTGGGCCTGCCGGTTCCTCCAGGCTTCACGCTGACAACCCAGGTCTGCACAGCCTTCTACGACAATAAGCGCCAATATCCTGACGAGCTGAAGGGCCAGGTCGAGGACGCGCTGGCGCGGCTCGAAAAGGCCGCCGGCAAGGTGTTTGGCGACACCGAGAACCCGCTCCTCGTCTCGGTGCGCTCAGGCGCCCGCGCCTCGATGCCGGGCATGATGGATACGGTTCTCAATCTCGGTCTCAATGACGAGACCGCCGCGGGCCTGGCGGCGCTCTCCGGTGACCGCCGCTTTGCCTATGACAGCTATCGCCGTTTCATCCAGATGTATTCCGACGTCGTGCTGGGGCTGGACCATTCGATTTTCGAGGACATTCTCGACGGCTTCAAGGATCAGAATGATTACTCGCTCGACACCGATCTGAGCGCCGATGACTGGGAAGAAATCGTCGCCCAGTACAAGACCGCCGCTGCCGCAGCGCTGGGTCACCCTTTCCCGACCGATCCGCGCGAACAGCTCTGGGGCGCT
>TARA_R110000868_G_scaffold877_12_pt1 | contig 20791 bp, 17 predicted proteins | sample TARA_R110000868 | Tara Oceans TARA_R110000868 (sample SAMEA4397489) | marine metagenome | biome: Polar Biome; feature: [SRF] surface water layer (ENVO:00010504); material: water (ENVO:00002006), including particulate matter (ENVO:01000060) such as... | depth 5 m | reverse complement strand
CACCGACACCGCCGATGCCATAACCGGCGAGCACGAGGCCCCACATGGCCACAGGCCAGACAAGCCCGCGGGGAAACTTGAGACCCAGGGCGAAGAAGAACCCCATGCAGACGATGAGCACGAGATCGAACAACACAGGCTTGCTCTCGCCCGGTGTGCTCTTTTGATAGAAGCTCGAAAAAATGACGAGGAAAATCAGAAAATTGCCGAGCTTGTCGCTCCAGCTTGAACTGAACCGTTCAATCTGTCGGGGTGCCGTCGTTTCTGTTGCCCATCCGTCCATTGCCTCTGCTCTCAGAACGCATTTTCGCCCTGCACCATCGACAGCGGCGTGCGCGCGATGATGTAGAGATCAAACAGCAGGGACCAATTCTCGATGTAATAGAGATCATGCTCGGTGCGGCGCTGGATCTTCTCGCGTGTATCCGTCTCACCACGCCAGCCGTTGATCTGCGCCCAGCCGGTGATGCCGGGCTTCACACGATGGCGCGCGAAATAACCGTCCACCACATCGCCGTAAAGCTCGTCGCCTGCTTTGGCGAGAATGGCATGAGGGCGCGGGCCGACAATGGACATGCCGCCGGTGAGCACAGTGATGAACTGCGGCAGCTCATCGAAACTCGACCGGCGCAGGAAACGACCGACGCGCGTCACGCGATCATCATTGGCCGTCACGAGCTTTGCCGCATTGGCGTCGGCGCTTTCGTGTTTCAATGTGCGAAACTTGTAGACCTCGACCAACTCATTGTTGAAACCGTAGCGACGCTGCTTGAAAAACACCGGACCTTTGCTATCGAGTTTGATGGCAATGGCGATCAGCGCAAAGAGCGGGGCCAACAAAAACAGGAACATGGCGGCGAGCACACGATCTTCGATGACCTTCAGCACATAGTCCCAATCGGATAGCGGCTTGTCATAAAGATTGAAGAAGGGGACGTTGCCGACATAGGAATAGGTGCCCGCCGTCATGCGCAGGGGGGCGTCCAGCGCCGACAGGCGAATATCGACCGGCAGGACCCAGACTTTGCGCATCATTTCCAGCACGCGGCGTTCAGCCGTGAGCGGCAGAGCCATGATGAGCAGGTCTATGCGATTTGACCGGGCGAAGCGGACAAGTTCGTCCACCGTGCCGAGCTTGGGGAAACCTGCAATATCTTCGGGCACACGCTGGTCGCCGCGATCATCGAATACGCCGCAAATTTTGATGTCCTTGGCGGAAGAAGCGCGCAGAGCTTCGATCAGATGCAAGCCGCGCTCTCCGCCGCCGACAATGACCACACGGCGTTCGAGCCTGCCCGACGCCATCCAACGACGCACTGAAAAGCCGACGGCGGCACGCATGGCAAGGATCGCGCCGAAGCCGCCGATATACCAAGACACGAGCCAGACGCGCGACACCTCGTGACTAACTTTGAACAGAAAGCCGAAGATCATCAGAATGACGAATACGCCACTCCAAGCCATCGCGATGCGTCCGACCTGTGAGAGTGTGCGCTGGAGAACGGGAATGCGATAAAGGCCGCTCAACTGGAAGGCGAGAACCGTGAGGATCGCCACACCTGTAATCGCCTGCACATAAATGAAGTTTTGTGCTTCAGACACAGTGCCGACATAGGAATAGCAGACGGCTATGCCCATGAATGCCGTCAGTCCGGCATCGGCCATGCGCACAGAGCCCTGAATGACAGCAGCTGACACCATCGGCACAATTGGCGCGCGGCGTTCGCTGGTGGGGGCCGCATCGCGGATGCGTCCTTCGCGACGGCTTGCAGGATTATGGCCGCCATCAATGGTTGCGTCGCTCGGGGCAGCCCGCATTTCGGGACCACCACCCTGCCCGCTGCTCACGCCCCCGTTTCCTTCGCTCATGAAGGAACTCCTTCCACGCCGTCACTCGCATCTTCGAGTTGGGCAACAGGTTGCCGGTCGCGTTTTTCGATCAGACGGCGATAGAGCGCATTGACGCCATCGACCATCTGAGCCGATGAAAATTCAGCGCGTACCCGCGAACGCAAACGCCCTGCGAGCGCGGCCATTTCGTCGGGGTAATGCAGCGCATGACGCATACGATCTGCGAGTCCGCCAATATCGCGCGGGCTGAGAAGCGTGCAGGAATCCGGCCCGAATATTTCCGTCATGCCGCCAACGCGCGTGGCGATTACCGGCATGCCGGCGGCAGCGGCTTCGAGAACGACGTAGGGCAATGACTCGTGATAGGACGGGACGACGACAACGCGGCCAAGCGCGAAAGCGTCGCGTGCGGGCATGGAGCCCATGAATTCGATCTTGACGCCCGGCGGCACTGTGGCGGCCTGCGCTTCAAAGTTGTCGCGTTCAGCACCGGAGCCGACGACGCGCAGATGCATTTCATGTCCGGCAAGTGTCGCGGCGTCGATCAGGGTGCCGATGCCTTTCAACTCGCGCAATTCGCCGATGAAGACAAAATCGGCTGCGTTGCCGGCGTGCTCCACCGGCACGAACTCTGCTTCGGTCACGCCATTGGGGATGACGGCAGAAAGCGCGGAAGGCTCGCCGATTTTTTTGTTGAAGGTGCGCAAGCCGAAATCGGATTCAAAGATGAAGGCATCCGTGCGACGGCGCATCATGCGTTCGGCGTTGAGAAAGGCGAAACCTGCCAAGCTGCGCGGATCAAAATGCAGCGATCCCCCATGTGGCGTATAGACACGCAAGCCGCCGGCAATGCGCGGCAACAGACGGGCGTATGCCCCGCCCTTTGCCCCGTGACCGTGGATCACATCAGCCCGCGCCCGCATCACGCAGGACGTGATCCGCGCGATGTTGGCGATGTCGCCGATGCCCGGCAGTCGGTTCATTTCGATGGTGTGCACGCCGAGGTCGCAATGCGCGCCGATGGCCGCGAGGCGCTTGGCCGCGACGCTGTCTCCCGGCACTTCGCCGCAAATGATACCGACCTTGTGTCCGGCCTTCTTCTGACCTTCTGCCAGATCGCAGACATGGCGAAACAAGCCACCGAGCGGTGCACGGAAAACATGCAGAATGTGAAGAGAGGCTGACGCCGTGCGTTCCGTATCACTCATCAGAAGTACCGCTCTTTAACAAGAATTGTGTCACCGGGGCGCACAGGCGCACCGGCAGGCAGATCGAGTTCGACCAATCGACCGCCGTGCTTGCGGGTGACGTGAACTGTGTTTTGGTTGGCGCGATAGGAGAAGCCACCGGCTATGGCGACAGCGCTCTGCACCGTCATGCCGTTGACGAAAGGATATTGCCCCGCTTTGGAGACTTCTCCGAGAATGAAAAAGGGACGGAACTCCGTCACCTGAACGCTGACATTGGGGTTGCGCAGCAAGGTGCGGCTCAGCGCGTCGGCGATGCTCGCCTGCAATTCATTGGTTGTGAGACCGCCTGCGGCCACCGGCGGGATCAGCGGAATGGCAATATTGCCGCTGCCATCGACCGAAAATTCACCGCTGAGATCAGGTTGTCCGAAGACTGTCACGCGCAATTTGTCGCCGCTGTCGAGCGTATAGGGTTCTGTAAGCTGACCGCCCATCGGCTCGCGCGGCGGCTCGAAGGACGAGCAGGCGCTCAGACCGCTGGTTGCGATCCCCAAAATGAGCGTCAGTGCCACAAAAGAAAGGCGCGCCATTTGCCGATGATCCTTGAATTATCCCACAGACCCTGACGGTAGGCCGGACTGGTAAATTTTTTGGAAAGGATTACCCCTCAAATGCGTCATTTATTGCCGCAAGGCGCTGGTGCGCTTCACATTTTTCCAAGCATTCACGCCGACGTTAAGGCTTCTGTTACCTAAGCCACGTTTACTCATGGAATCACAAATTCCGCAAAGTGGCGGGCGGAGCGCATGAGCAACATTCAGAGCACACCTTCTGTAACTTTCGGTGATCGCCGCCGCGCCGCGCCTGATGCGCCCGGTGCGAGCGATATTTCGCCGTGGGAACTGCTGCGCGGCATCTGGGCGCGCAAGGAACTTATCTTCGTTGCCTTTCTCGGCTTCATGGCACTGGCCTTCATCTGGCTGATGACCGTTACACCGACCTATACGGTTGAAAGCCGTTTGTTGCTGTCCACGCGCACCGGCGAAGTCTCAAGCTTCGACAATGGCAATACGCCAACGCCGCCGGACGCTGAAACGGTTCAGAGTGAAATCCAGCTGATGACCTCGCGCCCGTTGATCGCGCGTCTCATCACCGATCTTCATCTCGACAAGACGCCGGAGTTCAACCCTGCGCTGCGCACAAGCATTCTCGGCAAGTTGTCGGGCAAGCTCGATAGTCTGCCGGGCGTGCCGGACCGCGACCGTATGATCGACCGGGTGCTGAGCCGCATCAGCGTCTATCAAAAAGGCACGTCGCGTGTGATCGCCGTTTCGGCGACTTCGATCAATGCTGCCACCGCAGCGGCCATCGCCAACCGTTTGGGTGAGCTTTACATCGCGCAGCAGGTTGATCAGAAAAACGCTCTGAATGCTGAAGCGACCAAGTGGCTCGGGCAGCAAATTGAAGATTTGCGCGGCAAGGTGCAGCAGTCGGAAGCCGCTGTCGAAACCTTCCGTAGCGAGTCCGGCCTGTTCCTCACGAATGGCTCGACTGTCCCGCAACAGCAATTGACCGATCTCAATGCGCAGCTCTCCGTCGCCGAGGCGGATCGCGCGGAGACACAGGCCAAGCTCGAAAACGCCCGTAGCCTTGCGGCTGAAGGCAGCAACGTCAATTCCGCAGCCGCCGTGCTGCAATCGCCGCTCATTCAGAGCCTGCGCCAGCAGGAAGTCGCGCTGCGCGCCGATCTCGCGCAGATGAGCGAGACCTATCTGCCCTCGCACCCCAAGATGATTTCTGCCGAAGCCAATCTCGCCGATCTCGACCGGCAAATCCGCAAAGAAGTGGACAAGGTCATTCAGGGTCTTGCCAATGAAGCGCGTGTCGCTGATGCGCGTGTCGGCTCGCTCCGCGCCAGTCTCAAGCGGTTGCAGTCACGCATGGGTTCGCTCAATCAGGACGAAGTGCAGTTGCGCGCGCTGGAGCGCGACGCAGCAACCAACCGTTCACTGCTCGAAAGTTTTCTCAAGCGCTATGAAGAAGCCAATGCCCGCGCCGAAGCCGACGCGCGCACGGCCAATGCGACCATCGTGTCCCGCGCCCAGGTGCTGACAGAGCCGACCTTCCCCCAAAAGGGCGAGGCGCTCACGCTGTCCATTTTTGCCGGCCTGTTTCTGGCGCTCATCATCAGCGTTTTTGCTGAAGTCTTCTCGCGCGGTTTCCGCACGGCTGAACAGGTCGAACGCGTGACCGGCACACCCTTTCTGGGTCTGACACCGGAACTTGAGCGCCGCATTGCCGGCGGGCCTGCCGCTGATGTTCAGAACGATCCGTTGGGGCTTTATGCAGAAGCCATTCGCGGGCTGCAGGGCAGCGTCATGCTTGCCCGTATCGGCGACCGCCGCGCCCGCACCGTGCTCGTCACATCGTCGCAGAAGGACGAAGGCAAAACCTCTACTGCTGCAAGCCTTGCCCGCGTCATGGCGATGGGCGGCTATCGCACGCTGTTGCTTGATGCCGACATGCGCGCGCCGTCGGTACATCTCACACTCGGCATGCCCGAACAGCCCGGCCTGTCGGATTTGCTGATGGGACGTGCTGCGTTCAATCATGTCATCCGTCAGGACTTTGGCTCCTATGTGCATGTCATGCAGGCAGGCTCGCCCATGCCGAACCCGACGGCGGCGCTTGCCTCGTCGCAGATGCAATGGGTGCTGAAGGCGCTTGAGCAGGCCTATGACTATGTCATCATCGACAGCCCGCCTGTGATGGCGGCGGCCGACGCCAAAGTGCTGGCCAAGATGGTGGATGTGACCGTGCTTGTCACCCGCTGGTCTGTCACCAGCCGCCGTGTTGTGGGTCGTGTTCTGAAAATGCTGTCGGCGGCGAGCGGCAAACGGGTCGGCATATTGCTGACACGCGTCAACCTGCGCCGCTATCGCCGTTACACAGACAGTGTCATTGAGGAATATACCGCGCGGCCGAACCGCGCGGCTTAATTCCGGTCTGTCTTAGTTGACGACCGTGGTTTCGCCAAAGACCAGCGCCACGGCGCGTTTGCGGCCACCGAGCAGACGCTTCACCAGATCATATCCAAGCCGCGCCACGTCATAGGCGGCGACCTTGATCGTGTCGATCACCGGATAGGTGCCGACGCTTGCCTGCGGCAGGCCGATGCGGCGCAGGCCTGCGTTGACGTATGAAAGTTTCACCATGCGCAGCGAATGGTCTGTGTGCCATGTGATCGAGAATGACACGGACACTTCGGGACCGTTCTGCACCCAGTGTGGATCGAACAGCGGCACGAAGATACTGTCGCCCGGTTCCAGATGTTGCTGGGTGCCGACAGCTTCAAAGCTTTCTTTATAAGGCAGATTGCGATGCTTGCCGGGATAAAGCTCCAGCTGTTCCTCGGTGACGATATCGGCGTTCTTGTGATTGAACAGCGACATGCGTTTGGTGCCGCGCAATTGCAGCAGGAAATTATATTCAGGGTCCATGTGCAGCGGCGTCACATTGTTGGGTGACGTCACAAAAATGAAGGCCTGACGCTCTTTTGCGCCACCCATCACACCACCTGTTTGGACGGCGGCCTGATCGAGGCAGGCGTCGAGCAGTGCCTTGTATTCAGGATCGGTTTCGCAATTCTTGATAACCATCCACGACTGGCAATCCTCGATGCGGCGCACGGTTTCTTCCGCGCTCAGCCCGTTCTGCGGGGTCAGAGACGGATCCTGATTGGGCTGCACGGGACCGTTGAATTCGACCTGATCTGGCGGCAGGCTCGCGGCGAGACGCGCCAGACGGTCCAGTTTGAACAGCGGGTGGTCGCTCAGCGTGTGTGTCAGGCGGAATGTCTTGGTGGGCATTTTGTCGCCCACTGATCCGGCCTCAAGTTTGATGAGATCAGTCACGTTCAACCTCCTTGCGCAGACGATGATAGGCTTGACGAAGCACGGCCCAGGCGCGATCTGCGAATTGCGTCATGCGGGCTGAATAGAGGACGAGCAAGCCGCTCGCCGGATAAACGGTCGCGGCATTGAGTTCGCGCATGGCGCGGCGCTCAGCCCAGATGTGATCGATCATCGGATGATTGGGGATGGCGCAGCTATCGACCCAGTCGATGCGCAGGTCGTCATGGAATGCGCCGATGACCTTCATCATCAGCAATGCCCCGGGTGAATAACGCGCAAAGGCCTCGTCATAGGCGATCTTGAAACTATAAGCCCCGCGACCTGCGACAAAACTTGCCAGCATGGCCACAGGCTTGCCGTCGAAGATAATTTGCGCGGCGTGGAACTTTCCCAGCGCTTGCGCGTCGCGGCACATGCTCTCGAAAAAGTGTTGTTCGTTTTCACGCTCGGCGAGCGCCGTGCCGCGCTTGCCCTTCCAGCCGCTGCGTTCGAGATTGAAAAACTCTTTTAGCCAAAGATCGAGACCCGATCCGACATCCGGTGTTTCAAAGGCCAGTACGCCGGACTCCGCAAAGCGGTTCCAGAGCCGGTTATATTCCTTGCGCTTCTTCTTGCGCATGTGAGTGGCGAGATAGGCTTCGCCGTCCGTCGAAGTGTCGAGGAAGGCGCGTTCGTGGCGGTTTGTTTCGCATGTCGCCAATCCGCGTTCGGCCAGCACGTCGGTCAATGCGGGACCGAAAACTCCATCGGCCTGAAACAGCGGGAAGCGGACGAGCTTGGCGCCGGACTGGTCGGCATAACGCATGAAGCGCCGGATGGCGTCATGTTCGTGTCCGGCGGCTACCAGCGGCGTCGCAAGAAAGCTGTGAATGTGAGTCCAGATCGACCAGATCCGAACCGGCAAGCCAAGATAGAAACGGCGGCTCTGGTACGGGAAGGCACCGATCAGCTGGCGTGATCCGTCGCTCGCTGCATCGCTCCAGATCAGCGCAACATGAACAGGGGCGCCGGAGTGCAGATTTTCCATAGCCGCATGAAGCGTCCGCGCTTCAAACAGCGGATTGCTGTCATGCGCTTCGCCCGCCAGTCCGTCGAGCATCCCAACGAAAGGCATGATCGCATCGGCGCTTTCCAGCACAACGATGTCATTGGTCGGTTTCCAGCCGATATGAAAGCGCGCGGCGTGAGAAATAGGTTCGACCGAGAGACGCTTTTCAAGCGTCGTCGCGCCGATGCGCGAAAACAGAGTCAGAAACGGATTATGCCGGAGATCGCTCATGGTTCATCCGTTCCTTATGCGGGTTGCGCTGTTGCGCGCCCGAAGACAAATACAAAGGCCGAGATGCCGAGACGGCGGCGCACGCAGATGTAGAGCCAGACCGAGGCGCTGACGAGCGCAATGGCGGTGGCCATGGCCGCGCCTTCGAGCCCGTAACGCGGCACGAGAATGAAATTCAGAGCAATGTTGAGCACTGCTGCGCCGCCATAGGCCGCTGCGGTTGCGTTCTGGTGACCGGTCATATTGAGCAGATACTCGATGGGGCCTGTCGAGGCGCGGGCAAGGAAGCCGATGACGAGGATAGCGAGCAGCGGATAGCCTGCTTCAAATCCCGGTCCGAAAAAGCCAAGCGCGAATTTGCCGCCAGCGAGAATGACAAGGACAGCCGCGAAGGTCGGCCAGAAAATCCACTGGATGATCTGGTGGACAAAGGCCTGCAGATCGCCGCGATTGCCCTTGGCGTGCAATTCGGAAAATTTCGGCACGGCAAGCGCGGCAACGGCGAAATAGATGAAGGTCACAAGATTGACGATGCGCGTTGCTGCAAAATAAACACCGACATCATCGGGACTGACGAACACGCCGAGCAGAACGATGTCGCTGTTGAGCAAGACGAGATAAAGACCTTCGGTCAGCACCAGCGGCAAAGAGGCAAGAATCCAACGCCTTGTGTGATGGATCGGCTTTGCCTTGGGCACTGTCTCGTTGATGCGGCGGCTCAAAATGTATTTCTGTCCGGCCAGCGTCAGTAAAGTCGCCAACAATGCGCCGCCGACGGCGGCAAGTCCGGTCAATTCACCCGTGCTCGCAATGATGATCCCGCAGACGACAATGATGCCGACGGGTCGCAAAATATAGGCGGGCAAATAGGCGAGGCTCACCCAGCCGAAGGCGCGCGCTGTGCCTTCGAGCGTATCGGTAAGCGCGAAGGCCGGTACACAGATCAACGCGATGGCAAGCGGCATCAGATAGTAAGCCGCGACGACATTGTGAAACAGTGCGAGCAACATCAGACCGGCGAGCATTGCCGCGACACCGAAGATGAGCACCATGCGCCATGAGGCATCGAGGATGCCCGCCAACCGGCTCCATTTTTCGCGCACGCGATAATCCGGCACAAAGCGCAGCGTCGATGTGCCAAAGCCCATCGGTGCGAGAATGCCGAGGATGATGACCCAGACCCAGACGTAGGCGAAAATGCCGTATTCAAAAGCACCCATCCAGCGGGCGAGCAAAATCTGGCTGACGAGCGCTATGGCTGCGCCGCCGATGCGGATGCCCATGACAGTTGCCGCACCGCGCACGACTTCACCCAAATCCCCATGCTGAAGCCGCGCCATGAGGGGCGCGGCCAGCTTTTGGAGAGGTTGCGGCAATGCCGAGACATCCATACCGGGTTCGTCCTTTAAGCCCGGACGGCAATCGCCTCCGGCAGTGTGCCCGCTGCGGCGCGCAGACGGGTGAATGCCTGCCAAAGTACCGGTGTCTGCTTGATGAACCGTTTAACTTTGCGGAAAGTCACCTTGGGAAGACGGATCAAAAGACCACGAACGCTGGCGGCTTCGACGAAATCGAACAGAAGTGTCTCAATTTCGCACCAATCGGCTTTGTAGCCCTCGTCGCCGACCGTGAAATCGAATTCCGTGTGACCCGTTTCTGAAGCATGCTTCATAAGTTCCATGAGCTGCACCATGCCGGGGCCGCGGTTGGCGAATTCGGCCTGCTCGTCGTAGCTCGTCAACACATAGTGGAAACGACCTTTGAAGCTGATACCCCAGTTGGTCGCGGCGATGGCACCACCGACTTCGAGGCGGCTGACTTCGATCAGGCCATTGGCGGCGGCGTCTGTCGCCAGTGCCACGTAGAAATCACGCATGCCGGGCTTGTCGAAAATATTGGCGATACCCATGCGGGCGAAGGCAACGGATTTCTGAGCAATCAGCGTATTAACGGTTTCGGCAATGGCCGCTGTGTCCGTCGGCGTGACCAGTGTCGTTTCGCCGAATTCTTCCAGCTTGCGGCGCTTCTGACGGTCGCGCTTCTTGCTGCCCGAAGAGCGTTTGGCGTCGTAATAAGCATCCCAATCGCCGTTAAAGCGTGTCATGTGGGCCGAAGAAGCATGCTGCGACAGGCCGTCGAGCTGCATGAAGGGATTAGCCTGACCGCCGATTTTCTGGGCCATGCTGTTCAGTTCGACAATGTCGTGGTCCGGCAGCGTTTCGCGGATCTGGCGCCACAGGCCTTTGAACTGGCCGGGACGAACGCGCAGGGAGAAATTCTTGGAGAGCACAGGGCCCTGATAGTCGCTGACGCCAGCGGCCAACCAGCCGAGCTTTGTGCCAAATGTGCTGCGCGTCAGGCCCAGCGGCATGATGAACAGCGGGCCTTCGCCGGCACCGGCGTCTTCAATGTCCCAGCCCACGACAACACAGGGCGTCACGCCTTCGGTGCGGCCAACATGGGTGAACCAAGCGGAAACATAGGCAAATGTCTGAAAAGCCGAGCAATCGCCGCTCTGTTCCAGCTCTGTCCAGATATCGGCCAATGAGGCAAGATCGTCATGGACGGACAGCAACACTTCCGGCTGAGCGCGCCAGGGGCCATCGACCACAACCGAGGTCTTGCGGTGGCCGAATTGGGCATCGTTCTGCTCGTTCGGCGCAAAACGGGACACGGCTGCAACGGCTTTGGTCTGGCTTTTCGTCTTCTGGTTCAGCGACATCACGGGGGGCCTCGTGTGCTGGTGGTTCAATTTGATACTTTTTTGTCTCGTTTCGGGCTTGAGTGGCTTACTTGGCGAAACCTTTTCTCAATTCCGAACAGGCATTGTTGCCATGCCATTCAAGTTGCAAGCTGCGTGCTACGTTTCCCGGCCCGTTTTCACCCGCTTGTTGAGGCATCAGGACCGAAGCTGAAATGACCGTTAACCTTCGTCGCGCGTTTACGGCGAGCAAACCTGCCCTCACCCACGCGGCGCTGCTGAGCCTTTATTTCAGCGGCGTGCCCTTGTTTGCGTCGCGCGCCATGAAGGGCATGGGAGCGATCTTGATGCTGCATCGGGTGCGTGAACCGGACGACACGGATTTCGCGCCCAATCGCATTCTTGAAATCACACCGGATTTTCTTGAAGCCGTTCTGTATCACGTGCACGAACGCGGCATGGTCTGCGTCACGCTGGACGAAGCGATCAAACGGATTGCCGCCGGTGACACGTCCGAGCGCTTCGTCACCTTCACGCTTGATGACGGCTACAAAGACAATTTCACGGTCGCCGCACCGATCTTCAACCGTTACCGCATTCCCTTCACGGTCTATCTCGCCACCGATATGCCGGATGGCACGGCAGAGCTTTGGTGGGTGGTGCTGGAGCGCGTCATTTCTTCCGCCAAAGAAATGCGCGTGCGCTTTCCTTCCGGCGACGAGACTTTCGTCACCCGCAGTTCATCCGATAAGAAAGCGGCATGGAATGCGATCTACTGGCAGTTGCGCGGGTTAGGCGAAACAGCCCTGCGGGCAGAGGTGCGACGCCTCGCCGGTGAACATGGTATAGACATCAAAGGCGTCACGCGCGAACTCGCCATGACCTGGAGTGACTTGCGCAATCTCGCGACGCAACCCTATGCGAGCATCCAAGCGCATACGGCAAGCCATTTTGCGCTGGCGCATATGTCGGTGGAAGATGCCCGCGCCGATATTGCCCGTGGCATCGCCCGCCATAAACTTGAGCTTGGGCGCACGCCGCACCATTTTTCATATCCCTACGGTGATCCGACTTCTGCGGGCGAGCGCGATTTTGACCTCATTTCGGAATTCGGTTTCCGCTCCGCCACGACGACGCGCAAGGGGCTCATCTATCCGGCTCATGCCGATGCCCTGATGCGGTTACCACGCCTGTCGCTCAACGGTGATTTTCAGAGCCTGCGCATTCTGGATATTTTGATGAGCGGTGTCCCCTTCGCCCTGGCGAGGGCGGCGGGCGCACAGGGTATTGACCAGATCGGCTTTAATCGCACTTAGTATCTTTGGAAGATTTGGCCTCGGTCGCCGACGCGCGCGCCTGCCTGCGCCGTCCCCACCAGACTTCCATCTTGCGACGCGACCTGCGCACGGGTGGATTATCGACAGACAAGACGACGAGGCCGAGGGGAATCATCCAGAAGCCCAGCACCGGCAGAAAGCCCAGCACGCCGCCAACCAACAGTCCGACGCCCATGCCTTGGCGCACAAGGGGGGAACCGGGAAGTTTGATTTTTGTGTGCCCAACTCTCACAAAGGCCATGTTTTCGTCCTTTTCGCCGCCAAATAGGGGCTCATAAGCAGATTTGTATTAGATGGCGTCTGACTGTGGCGAGACAATGTCGCAAATCCGAGAATAAGACTTGGCATCTGCTTAACGGTTTTGCTATATGCAGCCCACTCACGCTGATCATTGTCAGCAGTGATCCTCGGTAGCTCAGTGGTAGAGCAATCGGCTGTTAACCGATCGGTCGCTGGTTCGAATCCGGCCCGGGGAGCCAGTTTCAAGGGGTTCGGCCTTTCATCAGGCCGGACCCCTTTTCTCTTTGGATGTCCGCTTAGCCGTGTTCGCCGATGACGCTGAGGAAGGCGCGGCCGTAGCGGGCGCATTTCGCGGCACCGACACCCGCGATCTCGCCCATCTCTGTGATCGACGCGGGACGCGCCCGTGCCATGTCGCGCAATGATGCATCATGGAAAATGACGTAAGGCGGCACACCTTGTTCGCGCGCGAGGCGCAGGCGTTCGGCCCTGAGCGCCTGAAACAGCGCTTCGTCTTCAGGATTATCTGAGACGGCGACATCGGCACTGCTTTTGGCAGCACGTTTGCGCCCTGCCCCGGCACCTGTCTTGTCGCGGCGAAACTCGATGGCTTGTGCACCCTGCAATACAGGGCGAGCTGTTTCTTCGAGGATCAGGGCGCCATAGGCTTCGCTGTCGATAGAGATGTGGCCGAGCACTGTCATCTGGCGGACGACTGATTGCCAAGTTTTGAGATCAAGGTCCGCACCGACGCCGAATGTCGGCAAAGTATCGTGGCCGGCGCGCGTGATTTTTTCTGTTTGGTTGCCGCGCAGAATGTCGATGACATGACCCGCGCCATAGCGTTGCCCGCTGCGATAGATTGCTGAGAGCAACTTGCGCGCGGCCTCCGTGCCGTTCCATGTCTGTGCGGGCGTGAGGCAACTATCGCAATTGCCGCAATCGGCGTGCATGTCCTCGCCGAAATGCGCCAGCAGCGCGCGACGACGGCAGCGGGTCGTCTCGCATACGCCGAGCAGGGCGTCGAGGGCAGCGCGCTCTACGCGCTTCACATCGTCCGGCGTATTTCCGTCATCGATCATGCGGCGACGTTGCACCAGATCACCCATGCCATAGGTCATCCAGCCTTCGGACGGCAACCCGTCGCGGCCCGCGCGGCCTGTCTCCTGGTAATAGGCTTCGATGCTGGAGGGCAGATCGAGATGCGCGACAAAACGCACATCCGGTTTGTCGATGCCCATGCCAAAAGCAATGGTGGCGACAAGCACCAGACCGTCTTCCTTCAGAAACGCATCCTGATTGGCATCGCGCAGCGAGCGGTCAAGACCTGCATGATAGGGCAAGGCGTTGAAGCCTTCGCCGCGCAGCCATTCGGCGGTCTCCTCGACCTTCTTGCGGCTCAGGCAATAGATGATGCCGCTCTGGCCTTCCTTGCCCTGCAAAAAGGCGCGGAGCTGTCCGCGCGCATTGTCCTTCTGTACGATGGTATAGCGGATATTGGGCCGGTCGAAGCTCGCCGAGAATACACGTGCATCGTCAAGTTGAAGGCGGTGGATCAGATCATCGCGCGTTTGCGGATTAGCGGTCGCCGTCAGCGCCATGCGCGGCACACCGGGGAAGCGTTCGCGCAGCACCGAGAGCTGCATATATTCGGGCCGGAAATCGTGCCCCCATTGGCTGACGCAATGGGCTTCGTCGATGGCGAAGAGGCAAATATTGAGGCGCGACAGCAAGCCTAGAAATCCGTCGCTGACGAGGCGTTCCGGCGTCACATAGAGAAGATCGATGTCGCCATTGGTCAGCGCCATGCGGATGTCAGCGGCTTCGTCCGGCGTCAGTGTCGAGTTGAGAGCTGCGGCGCGCACGCCTGATTGTTTCAGCGCTTCCACCTGATCGCGCATGAGGGCGATCAGCGGCGAAACGACAATCGCCACACCGTCGAGACACAAGGCCGGAATCTGGAAACAGAGCGACTTGCCCGCGCCTGTCGGCAAAAGCACAACAGCATCGCGACCGGCCATGACATGCGCGATGATTTGCTCTTGCTCACCGCGAAATGACGTCAGACCGAAGACTTCGCGCAATACGGCGAGAGGATCCTGTGTCCCCGTTACTCTGATTGGTTCGCCTTGCACCTGATTCGCCCCGATTCCGCTTTTGCTACCCTATCATCTCGCGGGGCAACGGGTCAGGCTTCAGGTCTTAGCTTTCGCTGCGGCCTTTTGGTCAAGCGTATTGCGGATATTTTTTGCCAGATCATGCACCTGAAATGATTTTTCGGGTGCCGGGGCGCCGTCTTCGCCTTCCGCGCTGCGTCTTTCGTCGGGAAAGCCGGAAATGAAAAGGACCGCCATATCGGGATATGATGCTTTGAGACTAGCCATCATCTCACTGCCGCCTGTATCGCGCGACAAGACCGCATCGGCGACCAGAATATCCACAGGTCCTTCTACGCCGAGAAGCTCCAGGGCGCCGGAGAGGTCGTCTGCCGCCAAGACCTTGTAACCCAGTTGCGACAAGGCATTGTCGAGGAAGCCGCGGACAAGCGCATCTTCTTCGATCACCAGAATGTGCTCGTTGCCACCGACCAGGTCGCGCCGTCCAAGTTCACTTGCACTCGGAGTTTGACCATTGACTGATCGCGGCAACAAAATTGTTACGACCGTGCCCGTTCCTGCTTCGCTGCGGATATCCATGTGTCCGCCGGATTGCTTGGCAAAGCCAAACACAGTGCTGAGACCCAAGCCGATGCCGTGACCGGACTCCTTGGTGGTGAAGAAGGGTTCGACGGCGCGGAGCAGCACGTCGCGCGGCATGCCGGTGCCGTGATCGCTCACGCTCACCGTCACATAATCGCCTTCGACCAACACATCGGCATAATATGACTGGTTACCGATGGTCAGATTGCCCGCTTCGATAGTCACTTTGGTGTCATCGCGCAGCGCGTCGGCTGAATTGAGCACAAGGTTCAGCACAGCACTTTCGAATTGTGTGGCATCAGCATAAGCGGACCACACATTGTCGGCGCAGCGCAGTTCGAGCTGCACATGCGACCCCACGGCCTTTTCCAGCAACGGCAAGATCGCCGACAACCTATCTTTGACCGAGAATGGCTCTGTGTTGAGCGATTGACGGCGTGCGAAGGCCAGGAGTTGCTGAACAAGTTGTGTGGCTTGCTGTGTCGCCTTGCCGATGATGTTGATCGCACGAGACTGCGGACTGCCTTCATCAACCTTTTCGAGCAGGAGTTCGGTATTGCTGCTGATAACGGTAAGCAGATTGTTGAAATCATGCGCCACATTGCCTGCCAAATGGCCGACGAGACGCTGTCTTTCACCTTCGCGATATTTGGCTTCGTGAAGCTCATCGCTCGTCAGTTCACGGAACAAACAACAAGCGCGCAATTGGCCATCAGGCAAGGTGAACACGCCAACAGATGCGAAGATCGGTACCATTTTACCGTCTTTGCGCCGCATCATAAGTCTCTGATGCAGATCGCCATGTTGATGCTGGTATCTGATCGCGTTCTGAACTTCCTGCGCTGATGTGTCAAACAGATCGTCACGCGTCATACCGATGAGTTCGGATTGTCCCCAACCCGATATACGGCTGATCGCCGGATTGGCGGCTTCGATTACACCATCCAGCGTCGCCAGAACAATGCCGTCTGGGCTCGCATCGAAAATCAGTTTGAAACGATCTTCCGCCGCATGCGTCTCTGCGAGCGCGCGGTTGATAAAATAGAACAGACCAACAGCCGTCACCGTTACGTAGATAAATCCCTTGGAGACATTGACGGCAAACAGCCATTCGACCGGCACGATGGATTCCACAAGCCAATCGGAGCCATAAAGATAGATATAGGACATGATGAGAAAGATGACGGCGATGCGGAGCGCCGATCGGACTCTGGGATCGGCCAGTCGCATTATCGTTCTTCCGTCATTCATATTGCCGCTGCCCCAAACATTGCCCCTGCGCGATGTTAACATCGCACCAATGCCGGATACACCACACAATGTTTGCGGCGGAGCCGCTTTGGCGCTGCTAGACTAAGGTCTGCCGAACGAAAAGGACCTCGACATGGACACCCGACTTACTCCGTCTCCCCGCACGCTCGACGATATAGATATCAAGCGGCGTGAGCTTATCGGTCAGGGGTGGGGCAAGCTCGAACGGTTCACGTTCCGCCATCGACGCTTCGATGACCAATGGTCAGAAGAGGTCACGCGCGATCTCTACACGATCGGCGAAGTGTCCATGATCATCCCCTATGACCCCGCAATCGATGCGGTTTTGCTGGTCGAGCAGTTCCGCACCTGCGGTCTCTATTGGGGTGAAGCGACATGGCTGTTCGAGGCTGTCGCGGGCATCATCGACCCCGGCGAAACACCACCGGAGGTCGCGATGCGCGAAGCGATGGAGGAAGCCAATTGCAAAATTACATTACCTGTTCTCATTGCCACCGTTTATTCGTCGCCCGGCGGCTATGGTGAGCGCACCCATATGTATGCGGGCCGTGCCGATCTTTCGGCCGCTGGTGGCATCCACGGGCTTGCCCATGAACACGAAGATATTCGCGCTGTGGCCGTTCCGCTCGCCGAAGCACTTGCCGCCACCGCCGACGGGCGCATCCGCGACGCCAAAACTATGCTTATGATTCAATGGCTTGCGATGAATAAATCAAAAATCTGAAAGCGCCCGCAATGCCTTGAACCTAAGGCCCGCCCTCCGTATGTTCCCTTGGATACAAGCAATTCGCCGGGAATCAGCAAAAAATGGACATCAAACAGGGACTGGTGGACTCAATCGGGAATACGCCGATGATCCGCCTGAAACGCGCGTCTGAAGAAACGGGCTGCACCATTCTTGGCAAAGCGGAGTTCCTGAACCCCGGCCAGTCGGTCAAGGACCGCGCCGCGCTCTACATCATCAAAGACGCAGTCGCCCGCGGTGAACTTCGCCCCGGTGGCACGATTGTCGAGGGGACCGCGGGCAACACAGGCATCGGCCTCGCGCTCGTCGGCAATGCACTCGGCTTCAAAAGCGTCATCGTTATTCCTGAAACCCAATCTCAGGAAAAGAAAGACATGCTGCGCCTCTGCGGCGCGCGCCTCATCGAGGTTCCGGCCGTCCCCTACAAGGACGAGAATAACTATGTGAAATACTCCGGCCGCCTCGCCGCTGAACTTGCCGCGTCTGAACCTGCCGGCGCCATCTGGGCCAATCAGTTTGATAATGTTGCAAATCGTCAGGCGCATATCGAAACCACCGGCCCGGAAATCTGGACTCAGACCGACGGAAAAATTGATGGTTTCACCTGCGCTGTCGGCACCGGCGGCACGCTCGCGGGCATCGGCATGGCGCTTAAAGCGCGCAACAAGAATGTGAAGATCGCCCTGTCCGATCCCAATGGTGCCGCGCTCTATCATTTCTACAAGCATGGCGAGTTGAAGTCCGAAGGTTCGTCCATCACCGAGGGCATCGGACAGGGCCGCATCACGGCCAATCTCGAAGACGCGCCCATTGACGACGCGTATCAAATTCCTGACACCGAAGCGCTGCCGATTGTTTTCGATCTGCTGAAGGAAGAAGGCCTCTGCCTTGGCGGCTCGTCGGGCATCAACATCGCCGGTGCCATGCGTCTTGCGCGCGATCTCGGCCCCGGCCACACCATTGTCACGATCCTGTGTGACTACGGGACGCGCTACCAAACCAAATTATTCAATCCGGCATTTCTGAAAGAGAAAAACCTCCCCTATCCGGATTGGTTGTAAGAAAGTCCCGTTGATGCCTCTCGCTGCCAATAGTCCGCTTGTGTCCACCGAATGGCTCGCTGCCCATATCGACGCGCCCGATGTGCGCATCATTGATGCTTCATGGTATCTGCCGACGGCGCAGCGCGACCCGAAGCGCGAATATGAAGCGGCACATATTCCCGGCGCGATGTTTTTCGACATTGACGAAATCGCCGACACCAAAAGCGCCTATCCGCACATGCTGCCTGCACCGGAAAAATTTTCGTCCCGTGTGCGGGCGATGGGCATTGGCGACGGTACGCGCGTCATCATCTATGACGGCGCGGGTATTTTCAGCGCGCCGCGCGTCTGGTGGATGTTCCGCGTCATGGGCTTTGCCGATGTGGCGGTCCTCGACGGCGGATTGAAAAAATGGAAAGCCGAAGGCCGTCCGCTCAACGACGAGCGACCTCGCCCCTCGCCCCGCCATTTCACAGCGCGCCGCAATGCACCGTTGGTGCGCGACCTCACCGCCATGCTGCACAATCTCGATACATGCTCTGAACAAGTTGTGGACGCCCGCAGCGGTCCCCGTTTCCGTGCGAGCGAAGCCGAGCCGCGCCCGGGCCTGACCGGCGGACATATTCCAGGCAGCAGCAATCTGCCCTCCTCGCAGCTCGTCAACAGCGACGGCACATTGAAGGCGCATGACGAATTGGTGCAGTTGTTCGAAGACGCCGGCGTTGATCTTAAACGCCCCATCATCACCACCTGCGGTTCGGGCGTCAGCGCCTGTATCCTCGCGCTGGGTCTTGCCGTGCTGGGCCGCGATCAGGTTGCCGTCTACGATGGCTCATGGGCCGAATGGGGAGCCGTCAAAGGCCTCCCTATCGAGGTCTGAGAGCGACACACATGGGCACGGTGCACAAAACCACGATCACCCATCTCGATATGCACGCCGAACCGCGTCTGCCCAATGTCGCCAAGCCGCATGGCAAATATGCGCTGATGCGCGCCGAGAAGCCGCCGGTGCATTTCTACCGCTATCTCTATGACACCATCGGGCGCGACTACACATGGGTCAGCCGCCGCAAATTGTCCGACGAGGCGCTCACCGCGATCATCCATCACGATGATGTCGAGATTTACGTGCTCTGGCTCAATGGCGCGCCTGCGGGCTTCACCGAAATCGACTATCGCATGATGCCCGATGCTGACCTTTGCTTCCTTGGCGTGATGCCGGAGCATATCGGACAAGGCGTCGGGCGCTTTCTGCTCTGCGAGGCGATCCGCATTGCCTGGTCGCGCGGGCCGGAGCGCCTCACGGTGCAAACCTGCACACTCGATCACCCCAATGCGCTTCGCCTCTATCAGCGACATGGCTTCACGGCCTATGCGCAATCTGAAGCTATGTTTGAGGATTAGCGGAACTAATCCACACGCCTGTCCGTCTTATACTTGTCACGAAGCGCGTCAGACCACAGACTGCGCCCCAAGAAAATTCGCACCCGCCCGAGGAAACCGATCATGGCCACCAAAAAAGTCGTCAAAGCCAAAACGCCCGCCGCAAAGAAGCCTGCCGCGAAGGCAAAGGACATTCCGACACGCGGTGAAGCCGAGGCCGCTGTGCGCACGCTCATCCGCTGGGCTGGTGAAAATCCCGACCGCGAGGGCCTTCTCGATACGCCCGCGCGCGTGGTGCGCTCCTATAGCGAATTGTTTTCCGGCTACGAGACCGACCCGCGCGAATATCTCGAACGCGTCTTCGAAGAAGTCGGTGGCTATGACGAGTTGATCGTGCTGCGCAATATCCGCGTCGTCAGTTTCTGCGAACACCACATGTTGCCTGTCACCGGCTATGCCCATGTCGGCTATCTGCCATCCAAACGCGTCGTCGGGATTTCCAAACTCGCCCGCGTTGTGCAGGGCTACGCGCGCCGCTTGCAAATTCAGGAAAAACTCACCGCCGATGTCGCCAAAGCCATCGCCGAAGTCCTGAAACCCCGCGGCGTCGGCGTCGTCATTCAGGCCGAACATTCCTGCATGACCATCCGCGGCGTCAACAATCCGGGCTCGGTGCTTTCAACGAGTCATCTCATCGGTGCGGTGCGCAACGACCCGAAGACGCGTGAAGAGTTTTTCCGTCTGACGAACGGCCACGGCGGGCACTGAGGTTTCTGATAGCTGTCACCCCGGGCTTGTCCCGGGGTCCAGGAGCGTCACAAAATCTGAGCGAGAAACGCTTTCGTCCGTTCGTTCTTCGGTGAACTGAAAAAGACGGCTGGTTCGGCTTCTTCCACGATCTCGCCCTGATCCATGAAGACGACGCGGCTGGCGACCTGTCGCGCGAAGCCCATTTCGTGGGTGACGCAGACCATCGTCATGCCGTCGATGGCAAGCTCGACCATGACGTCGAGGACTTCCTTGATCATCTCCGGGTCAAGCGCCGATGTGGGTTCGTCAAACAGCATAATCTTGGGTTGCATGCAGAGCGCGCGGGCGATGGCCACGCGTTGCTGCTGGCCACCAGACAATTGGCCC
>TARA_R110000868_G_scaffold39990_4_pt1 | contig 20817 bp, 16 predicted proteins | sample TARA_R110000868 | Tara Oceans TARA_R110000868 (sample SAMEA4397489) | marine metagenome | biome: Polar Biome; feature: [SRF] surface water layer (ENVO:00010504); material: water (ENVO:00002006), including particulate matter (ENVO:01000060) such as... | depth 5 m | reverse complement strand
TTTTGTTCTATTGTAATTTTATGGACTTGTCCTGTTTTGTAAAATAACAATTTCTCAAACTCACGAATAAGGAATTGTTGTTTCGGTGCAATTACTGACCTCAAGAAGTGTTCGTATCCTTCTATAATTTCTTGTTTTGACCCAAGTTGTCCCGATGTCTTTATACCCAATAAGTCAGGTTTTGTAATACCATGCGAGGTCAATATTTTTGTTTGGACTATTTCGTTCAAAGCGTTAAACAAGTCGGCATTATTGTTTGGGTTTATACTTGTAATTGTTGCTTCTGTTTCTTTATTATCACTAAAGTTCAAGAACATTTTACCCGCATTATTTGTTGATGAATAAATGTCTTCAAATTGTCTAAAGATGTTATTTCGTTCTTCTTCACCAGGAATACCATTATTTAATGAAATAAATAAACTTGGAAAATATCCGTTCTGTAGGTTATTTAACTCAAAGTTCATTATCTCAATATCTATTTGAACTGGTATTCTACCACCAATCCAAGATGGTAATGGATAATATTTTTGATTTGGTTGATATTGGAATGCATAATATAATTGGCTATCACCTTCACCTCGTAGGTTAAAGGCTGGTAGTTCAACTGGCTTATATTTTGTAATGTTGCTCCAATCAGGACTATAGTAATATTCTTTCACATAGTCAAAATCATCAACTTTACCACTTCTTACTTTACTAAAGTCAATATGGTAAAAATCAGCAATACCTTCACCATCACGTCTTTTAACAGCGTTTAATGAAATACCATTATGAATAGCATAATCTACAGCAGTTTTCTTAAAGACATCATACAGGGTCTCTGTTGAGTTAGCCATCGTAAATCCGTCCTTACCATCAATCAAAAGATTTTTACCGATTATACCTGCAATTACCGCATTCAAACAAGCACGATTTGTTGAAGAAAAGTTATACATATTTATACTTCTCTGTGGTTGGTAATTGTCTTCACCATACAACACGTATGGTTTTGATACTATTTTTTCTTCAAAGCTTGGAATATAGGCTGAAATGCCGAACTCCATAATCTTAAAATTGTCTTTCTTCATATCTTATAATATAATATTTTGATTTATTTACCTAATCAATAAGTGTTTCTTCCTAATGTTGTTTGGAATGTGTTTATTAAACCATATTCAACGAACGGGATATTTCCCACATATCATTACCTGCCCATGCGGACATTTTAATAATTGAACGAGTGCCTGATATTAAACTTGGTGCTCCTGCTCCATTACCCCATTTCCACTGAACCGAACCACTACCATCAAAAGTAATAGTTGAGCCTGCCGCAAGATATATTAGTATTGTTAGTTCAGGTGTCCCTAACGATGATGGTATTGGACTTATTACTAAATTATAAGCTCCAACAGATGTCGTGTCTATAATAACGTGAGACATATTAAAAATATCTATAACACAATCTCCAGCAGTATTAAAGGTTGTTGCTTCAAAAGTAGTATTACCTAATACCAATAATTTATCAACAATAGTTGTATTTGTTTGAGTTGTTAAAGTTCTACCCGATACACCTAATACAACAGAATTAGTTGAGTTTGTAATATTCGTATTCTTACAACCAACCATACTAACATTACTTGTTGAATAAACATCTGCTATATTTAGAGTTGTATTTGTGGAAGATATAATTGAAGAATTATTACCCTTGTATATCGTATTATCTTTACCACTAACTATCGTATTATTTGTTGAATTACTAGTTATAGTATTTCCCGAACCATTAAAGATATTATTAAATGGGTAATCATCACCTGTTGTAGTTATACTATTTTGTAATCCCCCTAATATAACTGCGTTTCTTGAGGTTAAAGTATTGAACTCTCCAGCAATACTAGCAGAATAAGTCCCGTTAAGTGTTGTGCGAAATCCCATAGCGATAGCTCCACCACCTATACTATCTGTTTCAAAACCTATCGCAATTCCACCACTACTTGATGATGTTGCTTGTTTTCCAATAGATATTGAACCTTCACCATACGCTCTTGACTGAAAGTTTATTGCGGTTGCGTAGTTATTATAAACCGCAGCATCTGTTCCAATCGCAATACCTTCTTGACCCTGAACGTTAGCATCAAGACCTAAAGCAACCCCTTGTTGAACGCTTTGGGCACGAGTTCCTATTGAAATATAATCGTTTCTTCCACTATCCCTATTAACATTATAAGCCAAATAACCTATTGCGATTGAACGAGGGCTTGTCGCTTCAGCACCATTACCTATGGCTATGGAGTTTTCAGTTGATGCTGTTGTCCCTAAATCACCAAAATAGGTATTTGATTGAATTGTGTTAGCACCATCACCTTGAGTTAAACCTTGAAATTGGTTTAATTGTATTTTAGTTGTTTCTGTTTCTCCACTATTGTTATTCAAGAAATATAGGTCAGTATTTACTAAACCCGAATATTGTGGAAATTGACTTATTTTTGTATTTGCCATTTTATTTAATTATTTTAATGTTCGTAATTTATATTGTTTCCATTTTCTGCCAAAGTAAAGTCATCATTTTCAGCCAAGACGTTAAATTGTTCTGGTGGAGTTGATGTTGGTGTTGGTGTTGATGTTGGAGTTTCCGTTGGTGTTTGTGTTGGGGTTGATGTTGGTGTCTCGGTAGGTGTAGCAGTTAAAGTTGGTGTAGGAGTTGTTGTTGGTGTAGGAGTTGTTGTTGATGTTGGTGTAGCAGTTAAAGTTGGTGTAGGAGTTGTTGTTGATGTTGGTGTTGTTGTAGGTGTAGCAGTTAAAGTTGGTGATGGAGAAGTTGTTGGTGTTTGTGTCGGCGTTGGTGTAGGTGGAATAAAACAATCGGTATTTCCTGAAATTGAAAAAGACACATTTGTTGGTGGTGTCATATCCACTTCAAATAAAGGTTGAGTTGGTATTTCAACAGAACTTCCATCACTATAATATTCTATTGTTTTACAAGAATAAGAACCAGCGGCTTCGGTAAAGTCATAATAAGTCGTAGCAGTTAAAGTTATACCACTTGAAGCAACATAATTTAACCTTAACATTTGTTCTGGGTCTAAATAAACCTTAAAACCACTTAATGTTGAACCTGTGATAATATCAACATGCGTAGTTAAACCACTTGAGGCATTAAAACCACCAGGACAATTACTTTGTTGATAAAGTGTATTGGCTGAACGTATTTTGTTTCCTGTTAGTAAATCCTCAACAATTAAGTCAGGGTAATTTACAGACCAAGTTAAATATTCTATGTGTTGATTATATGCACTATAACTAATAGCCACCTGTAATCCACCTGTTTTATTGGTGCCAGGTTGGTAATAAATATAGTTAGCGTTTTCCTCGTTATTTGAGGTATAAGTGTATCTGTATGGAGTTTCATTTGTATTGTCATAAACAACACATCTACCTTCTTCCAATTTATCGTATGCAGAGTTGGGGTTAGTTGAGTTCTGTGTGAATGCTTCCCAAATTGAATAATAATACTGACCTGGATAAGGGAATATTTCATAAGGAATATCACCTGTGTAATTTACAGGAGTTTCCCCTTCAAAGAAAACAAACTCATCATATCTGTTTTCGTGTGTTGAAATGTTTTTTGGATAAAACCTAACCTTTTCTTTGGAAATAATGTGCTCAAAGCTAAACAGGTATTGAGCATTCGGTATGGTTTTATGACGTGATACACTCACAACCAAATTATTCTGTTGGTTTCTTTGAACTCTTAACATTAAATATGTATTTTATTTATCTTATCCAATAAGTCATCTATATCAACGTCTCCTCCTTTGATGGAATACCCGTGTTTCACGACCTTTACGGACTTTTTATGTGTTTGGTGATACATTACCTCAATAATTACAAAATGGGTTCTTAAATCAACGATTACACTACCTACCGAATAACCAGTAAATCTTTCTCGTTGATATTCAAACTCACCAATATAATCTAACATCCGTATTTTTAATATGTGTTTCTACCTAATGTAGTTTGGAATGTGTTTATTATATTTTGATAAATCACTAATTGGGCTTCAGTTAATTTATTACCAAATCCCGCCCAAGAATATCTATTTGATGTTGAACTTCCTTTAATTCCGCTAGATGCTGCTTCACAACCCATAAACCATTCTCTTGTATTATCTATATCATTACAAGCTTCGGTTTTATTTGATAATAAAACACTATTTCTTGCTCTAATAGTTTGAGTTCCTGTGGCATCTCTACTCATTATTACAAAACTTCCTGTATTACCTCCACCAATACTAGCATAACCTGTATATTCAATATAACTATCAGTAGAACCATTATACCCTAAAATTATTTGTGATACTTTACCACCTGAATTATTGTAATTTATAGACAAATCATAACCAAGACAACTATTATTTGGTAAATTACCATAAAGTGAAATATGTGAGTTAGTTGAAGGTAATGTTCCACCACTAATATTAAAACTCGCATAAGTATTACTGGCATTACCTGTTGCTCCACTAACATTAAAAATCCAACCTCCAAACCAATTTACATCATAAGCAGTCCCTAAATCTCTTTTTCCCATAATAGCAGTTGATGCTGATGTTGAACCCAGTAAAGGATAAAACGCTAATATTTCATCATATAAACTATTTGATTTTAATTCGGTAAATAAGGTGTCTGTAGCAGCAGACATAGTTTCATCTACACTACCTCCCGCAGAAACAACTGCTTCAAGATAAGCGGCAGCATCAGGGTCAAATGCTGGTGCTGGTGTAGGTGTAGGTGTAGGTGTTGGTTCGTCCTGTGGCACATATCCATTAACTCTAATAAGTTTTGATGGGTCATACACCCAAGATTTAGTTTTTTCCAATAAAGCAACTTTACGTTGTTCTATTGTTTGTTCTTCAACAACAGGAACTGGTATTGTATAAGTTTTGAACTTACCTAAAAATCCGTGTGATATTCTATGCATCTATTTTATTTGGCTTAAAAAAGGGGGATATTGACAATACCCCCCATTTGTTATTGTTTTACGCTACGATTGTAATACCAGAAACAACATTTTCTAATGTGTCGTCTAATAACATCATAGGTGTTTTACTAAAAAACGATAGTGTAATTGAGTAAGATGAAGCATCCCCAAAATTGACACCCGTTGCCGCAGTTCCAGCACTCAAATATCCACCCTTGAAATCAGTTCCAAGATAATAGATATTGTCGTTGTTGTCATATACAGCGACTTTTAACGCTCTATTTTGAGCTAAAAGTTTAATTTGGTTTCTAACAGCAGTATCTAATTTATGGAATACCATAACTAAATCTTGCTGGTAAAATAAACTACCATTTTCTAACGAGTTATTGATGGTTTCTGTTAAAGAAGAACCACCATTTTTACGCATTTCGTAGGTGAATGCATCACCTATACCAGATATTGATGATATTTCCCCTGCAGTTTCTGTATAACCAGTAACGTCTTGGAATATCACTACTTGCTCAATTCCGCCTGTTTGTGCTAAACAACTTTCGTTGATTGAAGCACTTACGGAACAACTTGAATAATCAGCCATAATTTATATTTAATCTAAATAATAAGGTTTATGCGATTACACTAAATTGTTTGATACAAAGTTTTCAGGAAACGCTATGTTCGTTGCAAGGTTAAATTGACCTTGTAATCTTATCTCGTCATTATCACGAGAATACCACATATCTAATCTTTCAGTATCGTCTAAAAGACCAACACCGATTACCATTTGTGATGATTTACCTAAAACAATTCTGTTTTTTCCTGATAATCCAGGAACTCCTACCACTCTAATTCGTGTAGCTGGATGGAAGGTAATAAAGTCCTGACCTGCACTTGTAGCGTCCCCATAAGGAGCGTAAAAGTTTGATTGTCTCAACGATACAACGTAGTTGTTGTAATTTGATGGAGACATAAACACAATAAGGTCGTCGTCTTGACGGATTGCGTCAGGTGTAGCAGCAATAACTTCATCCACACAAGTAAGCATGTTAGTTCCACCAGGAGTAGTAGCACTTAAAACAAGATTTACACCAGTAGTTCCTGATGAAATTGTAGTGTAAAAACCATCATATCCGTCAGCACCTGTAGTTGCTAACCAACATTTGTCCTCAACGAACTTTTGGATTTCTTTAACTTTCAAGTCAGCGATTTGAGCTTCAAATGGAAGTTCAGCGTTTGATGCTGGGTTATTCAAGAACATACCTGCCCAATAATCACGAAGTGAAGTAGGACATAAACTTTCTTGGTATCTGTATAGTTTAGTAGCTAGATTTCTTTGAGTAAATGTTGTTGCTGATGTGTTAGCAGCGTCATCCCATCCACATCCACCAGTTCCTATTGAGATTGTAGATGATAATAAGTTTATCGCTTGAGTTCCCTTTACTCCTGCTTGAAGATAGCATAAAGAAGGAGTTATAGCTTTAACGATACTTTCACTTATCAAAAGACCACCAACTTCGTCGGTGTAAGTTCCAATTTGTGTTAAGTCAAACGAAAAGCCGTGTTTGTTTAATTTTGACATAATTTTATAATTTTAATTTTATTTTTAGTTTATTAGTTGAACGATTTACGAAGAACTGATAATTGCTCTAATTTGGAAAATCTTTCTTTTTCCAAAGAAGCAACATAAGCACCTTTTTTATCGTAGATTTTTTCAGCTGCAGGCTCTCCTGCGAACTTGCTGAACTTGTTTTTTAACTCCTCGTTTTCAACACGGAGAGCTTTAATGTCGTCGCTTAAGATTTGAAATGCTTTAGTAAAAGTTTCCATCATTTCAATTTCTACTTCTATTTCATCATCTTTTTTATCTTTAACTTCAACGATTTTGCCGTCTTCAACAACGACAATTTTGTTGTCTTCAGTTTCATATTCACCTGAAGATGCAGGTTGTCTGCCTTCCTCTGTGATTACAAATAATTCTGCACCAGCAACTAACTCACCTTCAGTTTCAACGATTGTCCCGTCAATTAAAGTGATTTGAGCCATTTTCTTTTCGCTTGTTTGGTCTAATGAACCTTCACCAGCAACATCAGGGTATTTAACACCCGTGATTTTACCTTCAGCATCCACAACTATTTCAATACCTGATTTAGTTGTATGCGACCCTTCAGGTGCCATAACTTCGTTTCCTTCAGCGTCAATAACGTATAACATTTGACCTTCCATAAAATCACCTTCTTCTTTTGTGGTAATTTTAGTTCCATCTGCCAATTCAGCATCTGTCATTTGTTCTTCAGTTATTTCAGGAAGCGTCATTTCATCAATCATACCTTCTTTAACCATTAGTTTAGTTCCGTCCTCTAATACGACTTCCCCATCCATAGCTGGTAATTCACCTTCAGGTGTGATTACGTAGATTTCAGTTCCAACTGCTAACGCTTCAATACGAAACTCAACACCTTCTGCCGATTTATACATACCGAACCTTTGAATGCCGAAGATTTGTTTTACTTTGTTGATAATTTCTTGTCTTTTCATATTTAGTTTATTTTAGTTAAATAAAAGATTTTCGTTGAACCAACCTTCAACAGAAAAACCATTTAATTTACCTGATTTTATTTTTTCCCATATTTCAGGGTCTTTTACCTTCATCGTTATTACCCAAGTCCCTTTTGGAAAATCAAGTCCCAACGATGTTGATTTATCGTAAGCAGGATTTTCAACAATCCAACTTTCTTTTACATAAGTATCAGCCTTTTCGTCTGTGTGCTCTATATTACTTGCATCAAGTAATTTATTACGCATATACTTATCAGCCAATTTTTGTATTGTGTCTTCGTTGAAAAAGACATAATAAAACTCACCATTAGGTTTCATCGGGGTTGGTGCCGAACGTCTAACGATAAACTTGTTTGGGATTATTGCTGCTCCCGTTATTTCCATCCTATCTTCATTACTTGAAAATAAGATTTTTCCTGGCTCTACACTACAAGTCAGTCCATCAAAATAATAACCTTCTTTACAATTACAATCTTGAGCTGACATTTCGTGTTTTTCACACGGCATATAAACTATCTGTCCTTCAATATCCATCTCATGCGAACCCATACAACCAATTCTTTCTGCCATAAGTTCCGCTTCTTTTTGTGTGCTAAATACTGGCATTCCATCAACCATATCAACAGCACCGAACCCACCTAAACGAGGCCCAACACTTACACCTTTACTTTTACCTTGAGCTTCAGCGGCTATCGTAGCGTCATTTCGTGTGTCATATAACACACCAACTTCTTCGTTGATAAGTCCCCTTCTACTATTAGCAGAGTTCAAGATTTTTGGTAGTTCAACTTTTGGGACATAAGTTAGTTTAACCCATTTATGAAGACAATTATAACTTCCACGCCACATTAAAGGTGAATAACCTACTGGGCCTACAGAGTTTAATGATGATAAGGCTTGTATGTCCTCACTAGTAAAAACCCTTTGAGCTCTAACCATTTCCCTACAAAAATCCCTTGAGTTTTCACGAATACCCCCAACATATTTGTATCTAATACGAGGGTTAATTTCTATTTCATTATCGGGGTTTGGATTTGATGACACAAACATTTCTTTACTGAACTCTTCAGGTGTTGCGTCTTGAATAGCATACAGGACATATCCGTCCTTAACCATATCTTCAGCTGGTTCTCCCAACTGATTTATTGTAAATGCCAACTCACCCATCTTTGTATTATCAAGGACATCATATATGGGTTGGTAATGTTGTTCGTGTTGAAACGCTAACCAATTACTCTCGTGTGCTGGACGCTCAACAAGTGCTATTCCGTCTAATCCCGAAATGTCATCAAACTCGTCAATAGTAAGTTCCACTATTTTCATTATCTTATAATATAAAAAATCTTTTTATTTACCAATTTATATCATGCTACGATATTTTGTTTGTCTATCCAACGACTGCATAGTAGATACTTCAGTTGAAACAACATAAGTTTTAATCGGTTGTCCCCCCTGACCTACCAGTTGGTTTAATAAGTTTTGTTCTCCTGATGTCTGTGTTGTCATACTGGCAATACCACCTGAAGCGAACCTTCTACCACCTCCTGCTTGATTTATTGACGATAATAAACTACCGAACATTTTGGAACTTCTGGAGTTTATTATTGTTTCACCATTTGACACATTTACGGGGATATTATCTAACCTACCTGAACCATTACCTACAACCATACCATCAGCAGCATTTACTGAAGTATCAACTTTAACAATTTGAGCTACACGAGCTAAACCTTGAGCAATTGCTATACCCGCAGCGACTGCCGCTCTAATGGGTGCATCAGGTGAGGGTATAGTCATTTGTGATGCGTAAGCTAATTGAGCCGCCTTATACGTTGATATGGTAGTGGATGCGACTGCGAGCGCTTTACCTATCGCACTCTCCTCACCCGCAATTGATGCCATCGTATCTAAACCTGCTAATGCCAACTTTACTTTTTCTTCTTCGGCAAGTTTTTCTTGTTCTCTAATCTTATTCCTTGTATCGCTAAACTTCTTTAATATGTCGGTTCGTCGTTGTTGTTCTTCTTCGTTGATTTGACTTATATTTTGTTCGTGTTTAATAACTCGGTTTTGGTCGTAATTATCATAATAATCATCTATTTCAATTTGTCTTTCTCGTCTAATATTTAATGAAGTTTCAATAATTTCATTTCGTTTTTCAAGGGACACCTCTGTTTCACCAGTTCGTTTCATTTCAGCATCAAGTTCTCTTTGAACGTCTAATTGATAAAGTTTGTTAAACTCATCTATAGTTTTTTGTTTTTCAATAAGTCGGTTTTCCCCCAACTTCATATCAGCGTTAAATGTCTTATCAGCCTCGGTTCTTTGTTTTTGGTAATAAGTGTCATATTGTTCTAACGTCGCATCCAAAAATACTTTTTCCTTATCAGCCAAAAGTTTCATCCGTTGTTCTCTTGTTTCAAACTCCGCATATTGTGTTCCAGCTAATTTTTCAATATTTTCAATTTCAACTTCAGCACGTTTTTCAAGTATTTCTACTAACTTACCTGATGTTTTGTCTTCTTCACCCAACACTTTTTCCCTAAAATCTTTGATTACTGCGAGTGAGCTTTCATAACTCTTTTTCTCAATTTCAAGTCGTTTTTTTTCTATGTTTCGTTCAACCAAAATAATCAATTCTTCTTCCCTTTTTTTACCCGCCTTTAATTCCTTGATTTGTTGAATATACTTTTGTTTGGCAATATCCAATTCTTTAATCGCTCGTTTGTCTGCGTTGTCTATAAGGTCTAAATTAAGTTGTTGTTCTAAATCTGCGAGTTGTTGAAGTTCTTGTTTTCTCTTATCAAATGCCGCTTTTTGTTCCGTTCTTTGTTTGTCCCTTAACGCTTTTGTCTGGTCAAAAAGTTCTTTTTGTTTTTGTAGTGAAGCTTGTTGTGCTGCCTGTAGTGCAATATAGGCATTAGCTTCTTCGTCTAACGCTTCTTTACTACTATCACTTAATGCGTTCTGTGCCTTAATCGCTTCATATCGTCTTTGAGCTAAAACCTCTTCCTGTTTGGCAAGTGCGATTTCAGCTACCCTAACTTTTTCAAGTGCTGCCTGTCTTTCCCCATAGGATTTTGTCTCATCGTTGATGACTAATTTAGCTTTAGCAATTTCCTTATTTTGTGTTGCTCTTTCTTTATTTAATTCACGGGTTGCGTCGGCTATTGATTGTAGTTCAGCCTTCAATTTCATCGCCTCTTGGAACTCTGCAGCAATTTCACTACCAATACCACTAACGGCACCTTTAACATCCTCTAACGCCCCTGAAAAGTCCCCTGAAAAGAACTTGACTAACGCACTACCAACTTGTAATACTCTGTCTCGTAAAACATCCATAGCTGCGGATATTCCTGCGAAGATTTGGTCTAATTTTTCTGCTCCTCCCTTTGTAGATGCGAACGCTTTATACAGAGCAGTAAGTGCCAGAACAACTGCTGCGATGACTGCACCGATGGGGTTTAACACCAATTTCATCAACGCTGCGTTCATAGCTTTAGCACCTTGAATAACTCCGCCTAATGGGCCTGGCATCGCCGATAAACTATCACTAAATGACATATTAGCGTCTTTAGCCTTTTTCTGTGCTGCACCAACTTTATCTAACGCACCTTCAGCTTTAGCTAACTCACTACTCAAGTCATTCCACTGCTCACTATTTAGGTCAGTGTTTTCTATTTCATCACGAAGGTCTTTTATGGACTTGTTTATCTCTTTGATATTTTGGGCTGTCTTTTCAACAATCGCCCCATTTTCATCAACAAACTTTAACTTAAAAACTAATTCCTTACTCGCCATTTTTACTTTGTATAACTATAAATATAATTTTATCCACAAGCTCCCCCTTGTGTTATTATTCCTGAACCTGCAAATATTGATACACTACCAGGACAAGCACATATAAAGACATTATTACCAGCAGGTAGTATGTTTAATATTGGTGGTTGTTCGCAATCACCACAAGGGATATGCTCAAACTCTAATGGTTCTGCACTATTGTTGGTAATTTCATAAATATAACATCCTGTATAACCTGGTGTTGGTGTCGGGGTTGGAGTTGGTTGTGGTGTTGCTGATGCTGTCGGTGTTGGTGTAGGTGTTGGTAAAGGACAACTTCCTATGTCTGTTATTGTTCCATAAAAGTTAAATGATACTGAACCTTCTACCGCACATATAATAGTTGATGCTCCACCACATAATTGAATAAATCCAGGTGTTCCATCACAATTTATCCAATTAAAATCGGTGCAAGCAAAAGGGAATGGGTTATTTGCGATTGTATATGTTCTACAAGGAGGACAAGGGTTTTCACATATTCCGTTCAAATACCAAGTTATTAAACCACCAGGAACTTCTGTGGAACATACCACAACTGAACCGAACGCTTCCAATTCACTATCTATAATTTCACTCGTGCAACAATCTTGATAAAAATAAGGTTCAGGGTTTTCAGTATTATTTTGTATTGTATATTCATTACAACCTTCAACATAACCTGGTGTTGGTGTTGGTGAAGGTGTTATACTCGGTGTTGGTGTTGGACTTGGTAATGGTTGTGTTGGTAATGGTGTTGAAACCACATCAGTATAAACATCTAAAATCGTTGAACGAATTACACACTCACAATCTGTATAAACAACAGGGATTAAACTATTACTTCCATAATAAGTGGTCTTAATTGCCTCATAATTGTATGATGAGTTATACTCACCCCTTACAACTTCATAACAATTATCCCCAATTTTCCAATAATTACCCACAAATGCGAATATACCATAGGTTAAATCCGTGTTTGTATGCTTATTTGGGTAGCCACCACAGGCAATTAAGTCAAAATATGCTACTTTATGTGGGGTATAATCAGCAGTTAGTTTAACAAACTCAACATTTACAGGTGCTTCACTATTAAAATCATACCCTTCTATCTTGTTTATACGATAATAGTTCCCGTCAATAAAGATTTTCTCGTTAAATTGGATGTCTTTTATCTCCTCGGCAGTCAAATAAACATAACAACTCAATATTCTATTATCTTCATTAGTAAAATCTTCCAAATATTCCCTATAATATATGCTCTCCATATCATCATAATCGGGAAAATGAGCTTCTGTGATGTCGTAATAGTGTCTTGAGTTGTAATTTGTGTAGTGTGAGAACCCTGATACACCAAATGGGTATGTGGTAAATCTGTTATTTACATTAAAAACATCAATTTCTGTGTTATTCAAATACCAACTTAACCCCGCTCCTTCATCCTGACCTGGGCCGAATAAGGGTATGTTAGCCAGATTACGACCTGGTAGATTTACACCCCTAAATAAAGGTCTTGGTAGGGTTCTAAATGGACGGAAATATTGTTGAACCTCCCCTTCGTTTTCCGCAGTTTCCAATACGAAAAATATGGGTAATGTGGCATTACTAAATTGTTGATTTAACACAACATAATCTACACTACTTCCAAATACACTACCAAAATCAGTTTGACTTTCCTTGTAGTCAGTATTCAGGTCAAGTTGTTTGAACCCGAATGTTTGGTTATTCAAGTTAAAGAACTGCTCATTACCATTATCGGTGTCCTGCTCAATATTAAAGTTGATTACCCCGTTGATTACATTTGTTGTTGGACTGATTTGTATTGGTTGGTTATTATCCACCTTTTTAGTCCAATCAAGGACAGGCCCTTTACCGATAAAGTCAATAATGGGTTCAACTATCAAAGTTCTTGGTTCATCTACCTTTGGGACTATAACAAGGTTAAACAGGTTATTCACCGCCTGTATAAACTCAATCTGTTTGAACTTATCATCGGGGAACTCCAACGCATAATCAAAATCACCCTCAACGATGTTAGGCCCTTTTAATATGTTGAAATTAAAGTTGGTTATTATTGCCTGACCTCCTAATGCGTCAGGTGTTCTTAATGTGTCTATACAGAAACTATCACCAGCGTTGGCGAACCAACTAAAAGTAAGTGTCGCACTACCTGCACCATTTGAACTGACTAAAATACTCCACTCGTATAAGGTATTACCCGTAGCTGTGCCAGATGTTATTTGACGGAAATATACATTAAGTTCCGCTCTTGTTAAACCAGGTAGTCTGGCATTATTATACACATTTATATCTATTACCGCTTCATAAATCCCCGTGTTATTTACTTGGAAAATATAATCACCTGTAATACTATTACCACTAATGTTGTCTAATGTTGTTGGGGTTAGTTTAATCCTCTCTGTATTTTGTGAATAAACGGATGGTTGTAAATTAGTCCAAGTTAAAGCACTAAAAGTTATAGGGTCTCCTGACTGAATTGACTGATATTGTATATCTACACCTTGTTTCAAATACAACCCTTCCCCGTTAAATGTCTGTGGTAGGTAATATCTTTTGAAGTATGCGGTTTCAAAGAAATCACTTTCAACATCATATCCTGCCTGATTAAAGATGCGTGTGTATAACTCCTTAAACTGAACCGATGGTTTAATATAAACAGATTGTAATGGTGTGTTCGGGTCATCAAAATAACCTAAACCAGGAACTGCGGGAATAATACTAAAGTTCAGTTTTGGTGTCGCAGTTGTATTCAGGGTATTACCTGTTGTATATTCATATCCAAAATGTCCCAAGAACCAATACGACTTCCCTGTTTCATAAGCGGTGGTGCCTGTTGGTGATACAAGGTCAGGGTCTTTAATACTTTCATAGGCAATTTCAAATGCGTCGTATGGATGTTTCATATCATCTAAATCAAGTTGTATCATCAACTTATCCCCGATGTTAGCAACTAAATTACCTACCTCACTATAAAAGGTGATATTGTATAATACCTGTCTGTTTTCCACATTTACAAAGTTCAACCTAATATAACCTGACATAATTTCATAACCATTAAATGTCATTACAGCATCCATTTTCCTACGAATATCAAAATCCGTAAATGTTGAATTGAGGTAAAAGAAGTGTTGGAATACATCGTTATTATCCTTACTACCAGGGACAAAGAAACTATTACTATAGGTGCTATTCCTTTGTGTGATGTTTTGTATTTCTGCAAATGATGAGTTTATCTTGAACTCACTATCGTCAAATAAATCTAAATGATGGGTATTTCCTGAAATGGTTATGGTTAGTCCTAACATATTATATTGATGTGTTGAATTGTTTTATTGGGTTATACACATAATTCATCGTGTATTGGTATAACTTGTTGTATCTTGATTTGTATTCCTCAAATGTGTTTTCAGTTATACTAACAGGTATTAGTGTTGAATACAATATATCACCTTCCCCTATTTTCTGTATGATTTGATAAACATAATTTGATAAGAAAAAGTCCCTATAGTTTTCAACATCGTTTTCATCCATCCAAGTCGTTTGAGCTTGAACCGATACTAATGTGTTTTGATTATATGTTATGTTTCTTTGTTGTGATGAACCCCACATATAACTTGGGGCACTTCGTAATAAGTCCTGCGCATATACATCTCGTTTTGTGGATAAAGATTTGATATTCTTTTGTGAAAAAGTAATGGTGTCCCACGCTCCGTTGGTGTTAAGGTAAAGGAAATGGACTGCCTCCCCATCCAAACACTCATCACCATATAAGTCAAATACATAGATAAGTGAATTACCATTTACATCATAGTTATTTGATGTCCCACTCTGTGCGGTGTAAAACGCAACTGACTTTAACCCATCAAACTCTGGTGTCCCGTAATACAACTTATTAAAGTTGGTGATTAAATAGTCGGGGTTGGTGTTGATATTCTCTGTAGTCCCAATATAAGATGGTTCATAACTTGTGTGATATGTTAGTGTATTACCTGTTTTTCTCATTTCAACAAGATTGGATACTTGGTTAGTTAAAATACTACTTGAGTATGCTAACTGCCCTAAATTACCTACTGCGAAATTGACAATAATAGGGCACTCCTTGTGATGTTGTCTGTGTCTAAATCTATCTGTTGAAGTTAGGGTTATTCCACTTGTCGTATATGGTGAATTGTCATTACCGAACTTATTGTAAAAATTACCTGTTCTTGACACATCATCCAAAAATTGTCCCCCTGTTGTTGTTGAAGATGTGGATAAATAAAACTTTGACATATAGTCGGTGTTGCTCCATAATGAAGATGGTGATGCGGCATCCCCCATTACACTTTGGTAATAAGACACATCTGCTGCAGGGGATAATCTAACAAGATTACTACCACCTGTGCATATTGACCCTTCAGGTGAATATGTGGATACATAATTCCAACCATCATCAACACAAGTAGGACAATTCCAAATAAACTTAAAACCACACCCTGTAGCAGTTGAATAAACATAAAATACATCACTATCATTTGGGGGAAAATCACCTGCCTTAAAATAACTACCACTATCGTTTATTGATGAACCAGCTGCAACTTCAGTTCCTCCTGATGTGTAATGTTGATAAGTATATCCTGAACTTAATATATCTACGGATGTCCCGAACTCATCCCACGAGTTCATGCCAGACCATAGTATTTGGTTTGGCTCACCCAGATAAGGAAGTCCTATTGTATCTAAACTATAATTCACATCTATAGTTTCTGTTGGGACATAATAGTCAGTTGATATTATCAATACCTTCGTTGTTCCACTCAAATACTCCTCACCAGCAATTATTCTGTATGACCCTGTATGATTTAATGTTTCGTATGGTTCAACTCCGTTAAACACATTACTCTCACTAAACCCTGATAAGATTGACATATTACCATTTTCGTTGGTGTCTTGATTTAACCAGTCCCCACCTGAAATCTCCAAATATGTTTCACCTGACACTCTTGGGTTAGGTTTAATATAATTACGGATAATATCACGGGCATTAAATATGGCTTTACCAAATGTGTTGGGACGAACTTTAACTCGTCCTATTTTTACTGACCCTGTTTCATAGGGGTTAAACCACACATCAACTACATAAGTGAAATTAGGTAGTGATGAATTGTTTGATGATAATGTGAATATGTGGTCTGTATTGCTCCCCATAAACCCCTGTGGGTTTTGTTCTATTGTAATCATATTGTTCTAATATTTAGTTCGTTGTTCGCAGGTATTGCGTTTATAATTGTTTGACTGATAAAATCGTCAATACTGGCTCCAAGTTCGTTGAATAGGTCTTGGTCTATTTGTGCTGATAATTGTTCTATTGCAATATCAAAGAAGTATGTGGGTTGAATACCGAACTTTTTAATGTTTTGACTAATACCAAATGCCATACTTTTAGCTTCTTGTTGGTTTAATCCCAACCTATCCATCGCCCATAACATTAGGGGACGAATTGGGACACCCTTACCAGGTCTTCTACCATCATTTACATACTGCCAGTAGTCGTTCATAAATACCTGAACTTCTTTACTATCAACATTATATGTTGCTTCAACGCTATTTATCAGGTTGGTATTATACCCTTCAGGCACTCCCGCAATTTTATTGGCAGCCCCTTTGTATTGGGGGTTTCTGCCGTTATTGTAGGCACTACCATCAAAGCCAGGTGCGTATGGATATGTCTGTGTTAAAGCCTGTTTTAACTTTTGAGCGAATAATTGGGAATATAAACTAAAGGCTTCTGCTAATTGTTGCTCCATTACGCCTCAAAATCACTATAAGGTGCAATACACCTGTTTAATGGTTTATCAACTAACACCTGTAATTGTAAGTTCCACCCAACAAGTAAATCTTCATAACTCTCGCTGAAGGGACTTATTGTTGTTGGTAGGGTAATATCATATTTGGATGCGTAATCCCCCTGTGATGCGATTACTGAATACTTGAATTGTGCCAGTATGTCCTCGGCAATTTCCAAAGTATCACTCCATAAATCAACTTGGATGTCCTTGTTCTTGGTGTTGTCAATATCACACACAATAACATTAAAGGTGTAGGTAATATAACCATCATATCGTGTCGCTGGTTGGGGCACAATATACAATAATGGATATTCAGGTGCGTTATTCTTGGTATTGTCTGTAGCGACCTTACCCACATAATCCTCATCGGTTTTTTGTTGGGTCAAAAAGATTAAATCCTTGATGTCCCCAATTCCAAATGAGTTTAGTTGTAGATGTTTTGATTGTAGCAACTTGAAGTCATCTACGATATTCTTAAAATTGTAATATATTTTAGCCATTTGTCATTTTTCTCATTTCACGCTCTCGCTCTTTATTTAGTTCTTTAATATATGTCAGGAAATTAAACACATAAAATAGTGGCATTCTTGTTATTTCGGCGACTTCTTTAATGTTCTCTTGAGCCAAGAATACAATAGTCCCATACCATCCCCAATTTTCCCCAAAGGTTTTAGGTGCCTTTTTAGCTTCCTCCTCAAACTTTGATAAGTCCTCAAATAAAAGGGGGTAGTTTCTTTCAATACTTTTTCTAAATGAAAAAAAAAACGCATAGACCCCTGTAAATACTTGACTGGTAAATCTCTAAATAGTTCAGCTCTTCTTTTGGTGTTGGTTATATTATACCCTTCAATAGTTCCATCGTCCATAACGGGTCTGTAAAGTATCGCCATCAACTCTCTCATATTGGATTTTGTGTATGACTTATCTTTTTGTAGGAAGTTGTCTATATCCACATATTCACCGAAGGACATATTCCCCATATCAAAGAACTTATACTTGACACCCTTATACACAAAGTCGGGGTAAAATTGTTCCCCGAGTGTGATGAAGTAATTACTCAAATATTCTGCGGCTTCTTTAACCTGAACGAAATTGGCTTTTAATAAGTCATCTTCACTTATACCAGTTGATATGGATAATAGGGATAATGAAAAATCATCATCTTCTTCAATATCTTTTAACAGGTTCAATTGCGCCCACCCATTAAGTGTTGGTTCTTGAACCTCATAATCTTTACCATTAAACTCTATTAGGTGTTTCATAATCTAAAATATAAAATTGTTAGTTGTTTCATCTATTGTAAATATAATAAGTCCCCTTACTTTTTTTCTCTCGTAGGGAGTGTAATGCAATTGCCAAGGACATAACACAATCGTCGTGAGCTCCACTTATCGCTTTATACTGAACTCTACGAGTAGATGGACTATAACTATAGGTGAAGGTGTTTAACTCGTTGTAAAGGGGTTTGAATAAGTCCTGTGTGGGTAATCGTAGTTCCCCTGTGTTGAGTTGGTAAATTAAGTCCTCTATAATCTGTTGTTTGGATGTGTTGGTTGTAAGAAATGGGTGAATATTCTTATACTTCTTTTGTAGTTGGTCGTATAAAGGGTCGCCTATTCCGTTTGTCTCCATCATAGCGGTTGCTTGGTATTGGGTTAAATGTTGAACCATATTGTTTAATATGTTGTCCCACGAATTGTCCTTTTCCCTGTAGATAAAAACAACATTACCATCATCATCAATAATTGTTAAAACGGAATAATCTGTTAGTCGTCCAACGTCAATTCCAGCATAATACTTTTTGGTTGGGTTCTTGTCAGTCCAACTTGGTATTATACAATAGTTGTCAATATCCTTGAATACAGAACCACCACCATCAACCCACTCACCCATAACCTCGCTTAAGAATATGTCCTCTGGCATAGTTTGTCTGGCTTCATCTAAATCTTGGGGGTTGATATGTGGGTTCATATATGATGACCCGTTCATGCTAACATATTCAGGTTTATCAGGGTCTAATCCGTATAGGTATAATTTGTGTAGGTAGTTCCCCTTGTTCTTGGGTGTGGATAAAAACAGACACTTTTTCCCCTTGACTAATATGGTTGGTTTCAATACCTCGTCCCATACATTATCTTTAACAAATGCGGCTTCATCTATAATTAAAAAATCACAAGTATATCCCCTTAAACTATCTGCGTTTTCTGTTGAACGGAATAATAACTTTGAACCATTAAGTAATACCATTTCATAATTGGACTTGTTGGATGATACTAATAGTGGTGTCCCTGCGATGACATTATAGACATCATCAAATACTTTTCTGGCTTGACTATAAAGTGGGGCACAATACATCAGGATATTTTTGTTGTTTTCTAATGCCCACTTCAATAACAGGTTAGTTGCCAGTAATGATTTCCCAACCTGTCTGCCCACAATAAGACACGCATACTTTATCTTGGGGTCTTCAATTTTACTTATCCACTCCTTCTGTGCGGGATAAGGTGTAAAACCTTCAATCTCTATATTCATATAATCTTTGATTACTAAACTCTGCGTATTTTTCGTTTAACTCATATCCAATAAAGTTTCTGTCATCACAACATAACCCCGTAGTGCCTATTCCACTAAACACATCTAAAATCGTATCCCCTTCATCTGTTAGTAAGTTTATAAAATAACAAGGTAAATCTTTATGAAATGGTGCGGGGTGTCTAATTGTATTATCCCTTGATGCTGATGCTGTTGGAAATCTAAACACATTATCAGGTCTAACCATATCAGGTAAGTTTCTTTCTGTTGATGGTAGGACATAACCTTCTTTGGTTTTATTGGTTGAGCCTGTTAGGTATTTTATTTTCTTTTTAACCCTTTCCCCATTTTCTATTTTACCTTGAGGTGTGGATAAACCATTTCGTTCAAATCTCTTTTTGGTTTCAATATTAGGTTCTTGTAAAACCCTATCCATATAAAACTTCAACTCCTTCTGGTTTTTAACAAAATGGAATATGAACTCTGTGGTGTTTCTAAATCGTTTCTTACTACCATTTGGAATACCATTTAGTTTGTGCCAAATATATTGGTCGTAAAACTTTAACTTGGTTTCTTTTTGACTTCTATAAATCAACTCGTAAATAAAGGGGTTTCTATAACCATTATAACAACTATCGTTTATGTTTAATATAAAACTACCACTTGGTTTTAACACCCTGTGTATTTCGTTGAATAAGGGTAATAACCAATCACAATAATCTTGTGGTTTCTTGATAGAAATATCTTTACCATAATTACAAATGTCCGCATAAGGTGGGGATGTGATTACCAAATCAACCGAGTTGTCTGGTAAGTCCTTTATTAGTTCAAAACAATCTCCTTGTATAATCATTTAACATTTGTTAATAATCGGTTATATGTGAAAAACACAAATTGTTTTATCCCCCCTACTTCAGCGAAGAACATATTTTTTCTAATTCTAATTTTATTCATAACTCATCTATCATTTTGTTAAACCATTTATCCAAGTCGTAATATCTACTATTACTTCCTTTATCATTTATACCACTATATTTTCCCCTACTAAATCCAACAATACTATCAGGTTTATTTGGTGGTATGTAATCTTTGTTTTGTTTAATAGATGAAACAC
>TARA_R110000868_G_scaffold54509_6_pt1 | contig 20831 bp, 12 predicted proteins | sample TARA_R110000868 | Tara Oceans TARA_R110000868 (sample SAMEA4397489) | marine metagenome | biome: Polar Biome; feature: [SRF] surface water layer (ENVO:00010504); material: water (ENVO:00002006), including particulate matter (ENVO:01000060) such as... | depth 5 m | reverse complement strand
TGCAAACTATATTCATAAGATTATTCCTGCATTGCAAAGTAGATGCATGGCTCTATCGTTTAATTATGATATTCATGACGTTGTAAAGCGTTGTGTTCATATTCTTAATAAAGAGAATATTAAAATTCCAGATGATCAGAGAGTAAAATTAGTTGAGTTAATTAGATCTACTTTCCCTGATATTAGAAAAATTATTAATTATCTGCAAAAGTACTCTATTAATGGTGTGTTAAGCATTGATAACTTTAGCTTAGTAAATACGTTTATTACCGAAGTATGGAATGGTATTAAAGATTTAGATTTAATGGCATTACGTAAGTTTATTATTTCAAATGAATCGAGCTTTCAAGCTGATTATCATATGCTATTAAAAGCTATTTTGAATAAGCTATATGATTGCGATATTAATGTAGGTAAGAAACGTGAAGGTATTCTAATTATCTCTGAATACATGTATCGACATAGCTTTGTAATTGATACTGAAATTAATGCATACTCTGCATTGATTAGCTTACAGAATTGCTTATATTCTTAGAATCCCTTTAAGTAATTAATAGTATAGCTATCAACTGAGGGAGAAGATGCACCTTTAGCAGTATTAGATGGAATTTTAACATATTTAGATGGCAGAGATAATTGTGTCTTTGCCATCTTTTTGTCGTTGCCCATAGTCTGTCGAGAAATATGTTTATCATCAGCTTTAAACTCAATAGGTGTTATTTGCTGATTATTGGGGCGCGCGAGTGAATCAGGAATAGGAGCAAGACCTGGTGAAAAGTCAAGAGGCATAACTAAATCAGGTGCAATGGTGCAGTAGTGTGTATATCGGCCTCCACTATTATCGAGAGCAATATTTAGTGCAACCTCTCCATTCATATTTTCATCATTACCTGGTGCACGTGATGGGTATTTATTATTAATGCCGGTCACTCTAATATTTAGACCAGTTTCAATCATATGATTAATTAGTTCTTGAGTGACTGCTGGCATACTCTTAAATGATTCGGATGATTTAAATTTATCAACAAATTTAATACAATCACCAATTAAGAAACCGCCACGGGTATAACGGGTTATTTGTGACTCACATATTTTTAAAAATTGCTTACTCATTATTATTATTTATGCCTAGCATAAATATTTTTATGTCAAATATTAGAATAGACACATTACCTATTAAGCAGCGTCGCAGTCAAGGTTATTTATATGCAGATCTACATTTAGATTTAAAGCAAGGTATCTTATTAAATGATCAACTACACAAAACTCCTCAAGTTTCGGATATAGTAACTGATTTTGATTTAAATGCTGTGCGTAATTCACTTGTAACATTATTTACCACATCTCCAGGTGAAAAGATTTTATCACCAGAATATGGATTAAATTTGAAAGGATTTTTATTTAATCCTATAACTAAATACACTGGTGAAGTTATTGCAGGCACTATTATTAGAAATGTCAATTTGTATGAACCAAGAGTTAAATTAACCCATATTAATGTAGGAGCAGATGTGGATAATCAGCAATATAATATAACTATTCAATTTAATATACCAACCTTAGGAGTTGTTGGAGTTAAATTAGCCGGGTCAATTACTAGTATAGGTTTTCAATTTATTTAAAATTATGATTAAATTTAAACAATTTATATTAGAATCTAATTTTAATACATTACCGAAGTATATAGTAGAACAAATTAGAAAATTAGTAGCAGATTATATTGATAGAGGCTGTAAAACTATAAAATATAAACCAGTCACTCATTTAAGTTTATTAGGGTATGTAAACATAGAGCATTTAAATGAAACTCAATATAAAATACCTATAACTTTTACAAAAGTTTTTGATCACGGTGGACAGATGATTGAGATACATAAATATGTTAATAATAAAATTACAAAGTCATTAGCCATTGAAATATCATTAAAAGAATTTAAAAATATTAAAAACAAAAACCAAGAAATAGGATTATTTCAGTTACTTGTTCACGAGACATCGCATGTAATAGATGAGATTTTAAAGAGATTTAAGACTAAATCACAAGATTCATACAATAAAATACGTATGCGTATGGATCAACTGAATATAGATGATAGTTCTAGTAATGCGGAAGAAAAAAAATCATTATATAGAGATTATATAATGCATCCAATTGAGAAGTCACCAATTTCATCCGAAATATACTACGCTATTAGGGAATATTATTCAAAAATTAAAACAAAACCCGCCAAACAATTATTTTTAAAACAGTTAGAAATATTTATTAAGTTTAATTTTGATACATTTTTAGATAAAGATTCAGAGTTTAAGTTACCACCATTTTTACGTAGTGAATATTTAAGAGGTTTTTTCAAAAGATTAGAACCAGGCAGCAAATTATATAAAAAAATAAAATCAAGTTTACTAAACCTGTATTATGATTTACTCGCAGGCTACCACTTTAACGTAGAATAATCTATAAATAATAATATGTTAAAATTTAAACAATTTATATTAGAATCTAATTTTAATAGGTTACCGAGTTATATAACGGATCAAATTAAAAAATTAATTACTGATTATATAGACAGGGGTTGCATGATAAAAAGAAGTAAGAATGTCGTCCCATATACTCCTAGCGAATATTATAAGCCATCTCATTTAGGTTACTTCGGAAATATAAACATCACTCATTTAAATGAGCGTATTTTTACTGTCCCTATAAGATTTTCTGAAAATGTTGATAGTGGCGGAGTAATTTACACAGATCGGGTTGGTAATAATATTGGAATGCGTATTCACATATCATTAGTTGAATTTCAAAATATTCAAAACAACAAAGAACGCATAGCAGATTTGTATAGCGTACTTGTTCACGAGACACAACATGCAATTGATAGAATTAAAGACATATTTAAAAATAGAAAGAAATATGAGAATGCAGTAGACAGATTTAACAATTCAAAACTTAACAATTCAAATGCATCGGATCTGCTTCCTGCATATAGAGATTATATAATGTCTCCTGTTGAGATGTCTGCAGTTTCATCTGAAATTTATCACACTATTAATGAATATTATTCAACTCTTAAAACAAAATTAAAAAAACAATTATTTTTACAACAATTAAATGTATTTATTAAATCTGATAATATTTACGATACATATATTGGCAGGGGCGCTGAGTTAAAACTCCCTCCATATTTTGAGACTGCTTTTTATAAGGGATTTTTTAGTAGTTTAGAACCGGGTAGTAAAATATATAAAAAAATTAAAGGAAAGTTACTCAACCTGTATAATAACTTACTCGTACAATCCAACATTACTTAGTCTAATTACTAAATAATGATATGGCAGCAAGTAATTTTACAGAGTTCAATCTACCGAAGCAAGCATATGCAGCATTTGATGCAACATCGCTACGTGATCTAATCGTTCAGCGCTTACGTAATAGCGGTCTTTTTCCGGATGTTGATTATAATGGCAGTAATATATCTGGTTTAATAGATGTCGTTGCTTATACGTACCACGTCCTTTTATTTTATTTGAACAATACTGCATCGGAAAGTTTATTTAACCAAGCAGAGTTATACGAGAATATTAATAAAATTGTAAGTTTAATTGGATACAAGCCAATGGGCCCACAAACAGCTATTTTAAATTTTAGCTTTACATTATTAAATACCTTGCCACAAAATTTCTATACTTTAAAACGGTATTCAAATTTATCTATAAACGGTGTATCATATTCATTTAAAGATGATATTTATTTTGAAAAAACCACAACCACAAATGAAAATGTGGATTCTGTTGGAGAAAACAACTTTCTTTTTCAGGGCATATATAGAGAATATCCGCTAATTACAGCAATTGGCGAGAATTTCGAGCAATACAGTATTACAACTATTAGTCCTAATACTTCAGAGTCTTTTGTCGATTATAATAATATAGATGTGTATGTATTAGACACTTACACAAATATATGGTATCAGTGGAGTGAGGTTGAAACATTATTTTTTGCAACTATTACTGATAGAGTATTCGAAAAGCGCTATAACGAAAACGGTATAATTGAAATTAAATTTGGTAATAATATTAATGGTAAGAGACTAAATTTAGGAGATCTGGTTGCTATCTATTATTTGGAGAGTAATGGGATAGGTGGATTGGTTGGACCAAATTCATTGAATTCAAATAATATTAATTTATTTAATACAAGTCAATTTAATTCAATTAGCACCGACATTTTTGATAATACGTTAAATTTTATTAACTCAACAACTAAAGGCTCTTTATATTTGCAAAACATATATTCATCAACAAGCCCAACTATTTATGAAAGTGTAGAATCAATAAGATCAAATGCGCCTGTTTTATTTGCAGCTCAAAATAGATTAGTTACAGTTACTGACTATGAAGCATATATACTGAAAAATTTCTCAAATTTAATTACTGATGCTGCTGTTATTAATAATCAACAATATGTATCTGAGTATTTAAAGTATTATTTTGATATTGGACTTGAGCGACCAAATGATGATGCGAGAGTATTGCTCAACCAGGTAAGTTTTAATGATTCGTGCGATTTTAATAATGTATATTGCTTCACTGTTCCTCTAATAGCTGCTATTATTAATGAAACTACTCCTAATTATTTAAACAAGACATTAAAGCAATTAATTATTAATAAATTAAATACCCAAAAAATTATTACTCAAAATGTTGTCCTGTCGGATCCTGTATATCAGGCTTTTACTATTGGTATATCAAAAAATAATGAATTACCTAGCTCCAGTACATATCTCAACACTAAAATAATAATTACGCGAAATTTAAATTCTGTTCAATCAAAAGAGCAAATAAAAAATACATTTTGCAATAAAATAATCGATTTTTTTAATCAATCAAATAATAAATTAGGACAGTTTATTAATCTTGCGCAATTAAATGTCGACTTATTATCAATAGATGGAGTGAGAGAATTTAAAATTACTAACGGTGAGATAGAATTAAAAAGATTAAATGTAATTTATTGGAACCCGACATACGAAAAAAACGATATTACTTCAACATCTCAAAATATCCAATTAGCTGTATTTAAATTTCCATTCTTATATAAAAGTAGTAATTTAAAGAATCAAATTGAGATCGTATAATTATGAGTCAAAATACTGTTTTTTCACGTTTTAATACTACTGACTATACGAATCAACCTATACTCACGTCATATAGCCTAAGTATTACTCCATTTACTTTTAAACCGGTACTAGACGATGTTTCAAATATCTACTCTAATCGTAAAATATATTGGGATTTTGGTGATGGTACTTTTTCTGAATCAGTCACTGCTTCACATTATTATAAATTACCAGGAGTTTATAATGTTACTTGTTTTTTATACGACAAGAATGGTGAAGCATATCGAAACTCATTTATTCAAACAGTTACAGTATATGACTTAATTACAGATATTATTAAAATTGTACTTCCAATTTCTAATACTATTAATTATTCTTCGCACGTATCAAATCCATTAACTGTATATAGATTTAACAGCTGGCAAAATTATGATATTATAACTAGTGCTGGTTATACAATTAATTTGTATGCTAGTGGTTCAAATTCGCCTTTTATAACGTCAGAAAAATATAATAAAGATAAATTTGCACATTTAAAGCCTTATTCAAAATTTATTATTAAAGAGTTTAACAATCACACACAATCTCTTGAAGATATAGTGGTTGATAGTATTAATACTTCAAATGAAGAGATATATTTTAATGTGCAGAATAATACTCTCGTAAGGTGTTTGCCTAATGATACTAATGCTTGTTTTGTTGGCACATCTGGTCTAAAAGATGTATATTTTGTAGATGACCTTGGAGTCAATACTGTATTGTATGTATCAGGTTCAAATACATGCCTAACAACATTTAATGATATACCTACTAATATTTTCGCATACTTTAATTATAATAAATTAGATTATGATAGCAAGGATATACCAAAGTCAGAGTATAAGATAATTAATGCAGTCTCAAATAATATTGAATATACATTTTATAATCAATTAAGCTCTTCACAATTAATTATAACATCAAATGGATTAGACGGTGATGGCGAAACATATGATACATTTAATATTGATCAAAACAAATTTCAAAGTCAAAAAATATCATTTGTTATAAGAGCAAAAGATTCAGATAATTATCCTTCTAAATTTATTAATACTTTGACTTTAATAAGTAGTGATCAAGAGTTGACTCCCAATACGATTAAGATTCAAACAATGAGTGGTAATAACACTGTTTTACCTATAACTGCAATATCTAATTTTGGGGTATTATCTTCGCAAACTAATGGTGGATATTTTCGTGGCTATATTGAGCCCTCTATTAGCTGTGAAAATGTTTACTTATCGGCAATTGCTAACTTGGCATTTTATAATAGTAACCCAAACAGCCCATTAGTAATTGCTCACCCGCAAAGCAAATATATACATAGCATAAATTTAAATAATTATAATCAGCCAATTACTAATACTTTAAACTTGACTGGTGTGAGTACTATTTCTTTAATTACTGAAAGTACTATAAAAGATGGTGTATGCTCAACTTATTCAATGTGGGCTGGTGATGCTGATGTTGACTATATTAAGAAATTTAATTCAAATGGAGATATATTAAGCACATTTAATCTATCTGCCATTGCAACAACTACAAATAGTAATGTGAGTCTATTAGGTAATTTGAGTAGTGCTGCGCCATCTAATATTGCGTTTGACTCAAATAAAAATGCTTGGATAACATTATTTGATGCAGTTAGTACAATTAGAATTAACAACACAACAGGCCTTGTCGATCGAGTATTATATCCTAATTTAACTAATACAGATAATAGCTTATCAGCCGACTATGCAAGATTAAGCGGATTCGGTGGTGGTAATTCTTTATCACCTTCTTCTGTTGATGTTGATAAATCTAATAATGTGTGGGTATCATATGCAAATCCATTATCAAGTTATATAATTAAATATAATGATAGTGGTAATGTTACTTTACAAATATCCTTAACCGCAGGATATTCTGCTGATCAATTAATTGTAGATAAAGATGATAATGTTTGGGCAGTTTATAAGGATTATCTAACAAAGACAACGGAGCTAACAGGCTATAAAGACTGTTTACTTTATCTAAGTGCTGCAGATACAAAAATTACTAAGATAGTACCATTAGTAGGTTCAATTGGAGATATAACCTTAGATTTAGATCAACTGCCAATAGTAACATTTAATAAAAATTCTTTAGTACGCATTAATAATAAAACAACATTTGATACAACCACTTATACAATAAGTTCTTCACCATTTAATTTATCTAAAAATATTAGTGATTTAAATGGTATTGCAATTACAAGTGATAATGAATTGTTCGTAATCAGCGACCCATCAAAATGTATTTATAATATTGATTTAGATATTGCTATTCCATCACCGGTTACAAGTGTGTATGTGTATTTATCTTCTAATGAAATTGCACCTCCAGTGATTCAAGATTCAGTATATTCATATGGTGATTGGACTGGTTTAAGATGGAATAATAAATATTCTTCTGCAACTATTAAGCAATTAATATTTTTTACAGAAACTATATCTTGTACTAGTAACAACTTTAATATATACCCCACAACAGGCAAATATGAAATAGGTAAGATTAATGAAAACATGGATTTTACCGAATTATATAAAGCAAATACATTTCAAGAATCTTTAATGTTTAAGCCTGCCTTATATGATAACTTCTTAGGTACAATTGTTGGTAATATATCATCAAATCAAAACACAATCGGTAAGCGAGTATATGAGAAAATTTCTAATTTTACAGACAATGTGTATAATGTTGATACTTGTAATATATCTTCATTATTATCATTACAAACATTATTAAACGAGCCATCTATTCAATTTACAAAATATAGGTATATATTTCCTGCTAATATTAATCGGATTATGGATCTTGCATCTGTAAAGATTACCAGAATGTGGGGTGAGACGAATAAATTTAATCATAATTATAATAAATATGGTTTAACTGACAGCGATATTCATGGTATAAATCTTGGTAGTGAATTAAATTTCTTTACAACTACATTAACAGCTGGATCTGCTTCATTGCCAATTGTTGCATATGAAAAGTTTAGCAAGAATTATTATTATATAAACACAGATATCTTGAGTGCATCTTATGTTAATATAAATGCAACAAACAACACATACAAGTTATCCGCTTATGATGATAGGTGGGGGTGGGGATTAGTCTTGCCTAATAATTATGTATCAACTGATATTTCAAATTATTATACGTTTTATAATTATATATCAACATTCGAAAATACATATACAGGCGGATTAATAAACTGGGGAGACAATAATACAACAATAGATAAAACTCAGCGTAGCATTACATATGTAGATAGTGTCTTTAACAACATGTTAACTTATCAATTTGTAAAGGGGTTAAATTTATTAACGAGTGATGATAACATTGATGCTTAAATAATAATATATGGTAAATAACAATTTTAATTATAAGAGTGTCGATGTTCAGCAATCTATTTTAAGTAATAATGTTGATATGTCTATTGCTCTGGACATTTATAAACCATTTACATTTTTCGACTTCTTAAAGCAAGGTAAGCAGTCTCTATCTCCTCGAGAATTTAATGATGCGTATTTAGCATATTTAAAAAACTGGTATTTATTTAAAGATGGTGTCTCTGCAACCAATGAAACTAATATTAAAGATAGATATATTGAGCTATTAAAGGATATTACTTTAAACTATACCACTCAATCTGAAAAGAGATTTTTAAGTAACATTGATTATAGTGATACTACGGATTTAGATGTTACTGTTCCATTTTTTAGTAGAAAGATTATTGAGATTTGTAATTTCTACAAATCCAAGCGCGATGAATTAAAATTTAAAATACAAAAGAATAAAATTAAAGGTAATAATGTATCTATTGACACTTCTATTTATCAAGCAATTGTTGATTACTTACTTTTAAATGACAATGATGAAAATTTTTATAATTTAAATATTTCATTATCTGCAGTAACAACAAATTTAAAGGTTGAGGTTGAGGAGCTATTTGATTATTATGTCAATTACTTTGATATAGATCCAACTAAATCAGCAACATTTTATGATGTTAATACTAAATTAAGATCAGATTATTTTTCTGCTAATGTCAATGATTTGGAATCCGACTTGTTTTTAAATTTTGACACTGCATTAAAGCAAGCAATATTAGGACCAAACGTATTTCTTGCTGAATTAGGCAGATTATTTACAATTAACTATAACATTGATCAGGTTAATTTAAACTGTTCTTCTGACGACAAACTATTTAATTTAATATCAACGAATAAAAGTGAGCAGTCATCTTTTATTGAATTAAAAAAGAAACTAATATCAAAATATATTGGTACTGATTTTTATTATCTTTCTACCGGTTCAACTATAACTGATATTACTTCAGGTAAATTCTTAACAGCTCAGAATCCATCTGGCAATTTATTAAACAGACATTTTCCGAGCACAGCCTCTATTGAAGAGCATAGTCAATTATTTAATTTAAGACAAATTGGATTATTCTTTACCCCTGATAAACAAAGCATTTTACATTTTTCAACAGATAGAGCTCATTTTAATATAGATTACAGCAAACTTTTACCTAATAAAATATATACATTTCCTGATCCTAGTATGTATGGTAATACAACAGGTTTAACAAAAACAACTTATGATTATCCATTAATCCAGGTTATTGATGTATCGAGATCTGTAAATAATATTAGCTATTTTGCTGCTGAAGGTAATATTAATGCATCGCCATATGATCAAAGCTTCTATAGTTATTTCTCAAATCAGCAGTTAAATGTTAATAATGAGCTTGGATTGAGTGAGCTGAGAAAAGATTTTAGTTGGATATATGATAGAGGCATAATTACTAAGTGGGACACGGATATATACGGTAATCAATATGGACTGTTTAACACTGGGCTAGATATCAAAGAACGTGAAGCCGCAACGATTAAAATACCTCCATCATATAATTTGCTTAATGGCTATCAATTCTATGATGACTTAGAGGGCAGTAGTTTTAATTATGATACAGTTAGTGGGTATGGTACAGATACATATAGGACAGGGATTACTGCTAATGGTGGGTATTTTTCTTCATATTCAGAGAATCCAACAACTTTATATTTTAGAGAATTCATACCATATGATGAAAATCTAATAACCTGGGAATCATTTGAAATATATGATTGCGCTACATTTACATACAGTAACAATACATTTTTACCAAATCCTATAAGCACAGACGTACCTACTTGGCCATCTAGCGCAGCTGATAAAGGTTATTACTACTCTGAACTATTTGACGGTGGTATAGGGTCATTAAGCCCGACTATGGTAAAAGCTATAACAGGCTCAACTACTTTAAGCGCGAGTTTTGCATATAATTACGACACAGCAGCAGATATTTTTGATCGAATTGATGGCGATTATTTTTCAAATAAATTATATAACTATTCACTAATAAATGGTCAAAACAAAATAATTATAAATACTGTATTAGATGATAATCAAACAATATTACAATCTACTAATTCAGATTTATATCTGGAATATAAAAACAAAATGTTTTTTAGAGATGCTATAACTGGTATCGTTTCACCATTATCTTCTGCGTTAAATAAAAATATTAGTAAGTATAGCTCTAATGTACAGTCAGAAATATATAATAACATTACATCTTTTAACATACTGTATGATATTATTATTATACAGACAGACAATTATATTATATTTGATAAACTAGTGTATGTTGATGGTAGTATAATTTCACCGAACACTCAAAATAATATTATTGAATATAATCAAACTTCATACAATAATTGCTCAATGCCATTATATTTTTCGATTAATAGTGACTATTGCTTTTTTGTTAGTACATCTGCAATAAATGTAGACAAAAATACAATCGCAATTTACCCACAAATTTATAGGTACACAATATCAAAAAATGTAATAGATAAGATATACCCAACCAATACTACTACTAACTCAACACTCACCGGATTATTCTCACATAATTTGCCAGTTTATTTAACTAATGTTAGCAAGCCTGTTCTTACTCACAATACCAGAAATAATAAGCATGCTATAAACTATATAGCATATGATCAAAATAATATAGCATACATATATAGCGTAATTTTTGATTATTACGATAATAGCATAGTAATAAATAAAGTAAATATGTACACACCTGGTTCAAATTCTATTATTAAAACATATAATTTGTATGATACTCCTGGATTTACTACATATGGTATATTAACAAGTGGACCAGATACCCTTACATCAACCTTTACATTTAATCAAACCAATGGAACAGTGACAATAATATGAGCAACAATAATACTTATAATATCACTTTAACAGCTCGAGGTATTGATGGGTTCGCAAAATTTTCCCAACGGACCTTTCAGGATGATACTACAGTAGTCTTTAATATAATTGATTATAATGAGTTAAATGTCCTTAATTTCTGTCCAATTAAGCAAGCAGTAAGCTTTGGTGATGGATCGCCTATTCAATCTAAAGATATTTCAATTATTAAAAAATACGGTAATAGTAATCAAACTGTTAGAATTGCTGAATATGATAATATGAGTGATGCTTTGTTTGATGCAAGTCATACATATAGACCTTTATCAAATACTCAATATACTGCATTAACTGCTCAAGTTAAAATCACTTATAGCAATTTTACAAATTATTATTATTATATGCCTATAATAATCTCTCACAATACATATCTTAATCAATTTAACACATTATCAATTAAAAATACTCAATTTGTAGATTTATCTGCTAATAATCTCTTTATGGTACTTACAACAAACAGAAATGATCTTTACAATCTTGTACTAACAGATTAAATAATTACTATAAATGCAAATCTTACCCGCACCGAGTTTTATAAAATCTCTCAGCTCGTCTTATTTAACGGGAGATAATAATGTAAGCTTTTTAAAACACAATTTAAATAATATTGAAGGTTTTAATTTTAATTGTGAAGAATATCTATTATCCGCAGCTGATAGCTCAATTAATAATTACAGCTCACTATACTTAACTAGTAATAATAAATTAAATAGTTTTCTCAATATTAATAATAGTATTGAGAGTTTATCCTCTTCATTTACTTCTTCATTATTATTATATGCAGTAAATGGTATTATACCAACTACAAGAATATTAACAGTTGACAATCAAAATGATCGAATATTGCCTACCCCGTTATTTACCTTACCGAGTAATAATTTAACGGTAATTAATAATACATATTTTAATATTGAATTATTATCACCTACCACATCGAGAGTTATACATAGGTCTCAAAATACGGATTATTATTTAACCAACAATAGTTCTGTTTTTAATTTTTTAAGTAGTGATGATTCAGCTAACAACATATTTAATTATATTTTAGATACTGATGCAAATTTAATTTCATTTTTTATAGGCACCAGTGCAATTGCATTAAATTCGCAGAATAAATTAAATTTAATACAAAACACAACAGGCTCCTTTCAGCAATTTGATGGATCAAATAGTTTTAGAATTAATTATTATTTAAGTAATTTATCACCAAAAATTAATACTGACTGGGTTAGCTATAATACCTGCGATGTTAGCTTAGTTGACGTTAATAATGATAAAAGTTATAATAACTTAACTAATAACTATCTAGTCAATACACAATATTCAAATGTTACAGGCAATAATATAAATGTAAATTTTCTACAATTAAAAAATCAATTCAGTCATTCAAATTATAATTATAAAGCTAATAATTTAAATGTTGATGCACCAAATAATTTAAGAAACTATACAGGTTTATTTACTGGTAATAATGAAGAGTTGGGTAAAACAAATATTGAATTAAATTATGAATTTTATAATGCGGATTATAAATTTATATGTGATAAGTATACAGTCTTCACTACACCCCAGAGCTTGTATCCATATGTTCAGGTAAATATTAATGATACGCAATGGAGCCAGAATGGTTCTATTGGTGGTATGACTCCATACTATTCGGATAAAGTATTTTTTAGAAAAGTATCAGATTTATCATTTAAAGATGGTCAGTATTTATGCACTTGGCTATCTGCTGAAAATGAAACTGATACAGGTGTTTGGATGGATAGATATTATTATCCATCAGAGACGAGCTTTTCTGAGGCTATAGAAGGTGGGTATACGTCTAGTGATTTAAATCCAATTGAAGCATTAATTAATGATAATGCAACTCTTGCAGCTGACTTAGCAGTAGTTCCGTTTTTCGATAAAAAGAGTGATTTACTTTTATTACCTAATACAGAATACATCTATCAACGCATCGGTAATAACTATGTAAAAGATGTCTTGGAAACCTTAAAAGAATTCTATGTTGCTAATGGTCTTGATTTATTAGATGCTGATAAAGCAGAAATAATTATAAATGGAGATGTAGATGATATATATTATAATTTTGATAATAATACATATAGTTTAATTACTGATTATTCAAGTATTAATAATCCGTCTCAACTTACATTATCATTTTCAGTAGAATGTGATGATTGGAATAAACCAGTTGGTCATCAATTAGTTGGAAATTTAAATGATAAAGGCATTGCATTACTGGATGATAGGCAGATTACACCGTTGCTATATATTCAAAATCAAAAATATATTTACATTTATAATACTGATTTTAATTTAATTGATACTGTAACACTTACGCAATCAGATTTTTCAAATATAACTGAAACTATAACAGCAGGTAGAACAACTACAGTATACACTACTGCATATCAAATTCAAAGTATACATAGAACAGATCATTTAGATTTTGCTAGTGCAGTTATTAGAAAAGTTCAATATGACTGTAGTACTATTGCAGGTGCAAAATTTACAACAATGCCTGGTCGAAACTTAAGTGAGTGTCCATGGATATTAACAGATAGTGCAGGTCCTATCCCAGCACCATATGAAGACTATACGCCAATTACTACTGAATTAGGTCAAATTATTATATATGAACCATGCGATCTTGAGCCCACAGTATCTTACTGCTCGTGCTTAACAGTTAATTTATCAACTACATTACCGCCTTCTGTTGCGTTTGATAATTATCCCAATACAACTACTACATTAATTGTACCTGCAACTGGTTCTAATATATATGATGCTAATTATAATTGGAATCCTTGGGTTGATACAAACGTTAATGTGTATACTAACCACACATTAACTATTGCTGCTACTGGTACTACTCAATCAATCGGCGGAGGTGCTGATGCAGTTCCAGGACCAGGTTATGGCTGGACGCATGGAAATACCCTTGGAGGTTTATATCCGTATTATGGGCCATATGGCTTTGAGTCACCGCCAACAAAAATAGATGGGTACGGCTGGCCACCATTTTATTTTGATTTAAATGAGTCAACTAATACTTACAAATCAGTATCTGCAACAACTGGTTTACTATCTGGTAGAGCATTAGGTAGATTAATAGGCAAAATAGGTAATAATCTACCATTCGAGGTAACTTCAAATTATACGTATGTTACATCTGAGTCTGGTAGATTATATCTTGCAATGAATGATGATAATATTTTAACAAGAACTTTCGAAGAATATCTTCTCGATCCTGCTGCTCCAACTAAGAGTACAATATATGCTAATTCAGCTAAGTATTTCAAATATGGTATAACATTACCATCGGATTGGGAAACTAATGATAGTATTATATCAACTGCTGCAGAATGGAATATATATGGGTCAATTACAGATAGCCCATATTCTAATCATCTCGGCTTTCTAAATGTAGAGATAATTACGAATAGACCGAATTGGTTTAAATATAATATAAACAATAATAGTGTAACAGGTTGCCCTTATTATGCAGAGTATGAAAACGCTACACAAAAATTAATATATGATTCAGGGGTATGTAACTGGACGTTAATATGTAATTCAAGTAATAGTTTTGCTAATTTTGCTGAAAATACAACTTTATATTCAAAAACCCCTAATGGAATATATTTTTGTGGTGGTTTGAGCGGTGCATCAACTACTGTTACATCTGTAAATAGTTGCTATAGTTGTATCTATCCTAGAACAGATTTAAGTGCTACCGGGCATGCATTTATTACGTCAACTACATTTACGATACCCTCAACTGCATATCCGTATGCAGATGATTCAAACACATTAATTTGGGATTTTAGACAAGATACTTCCAGTACAGCAACAAATAAGTGTCCTATATTTACTTACTTACCTGCTTACGACCCAATTCAGTTAAATTATGAGCGACTGGTATATACCCCAAATATATGCGGCTGGACATTATATGTAGACTTCGAGAGTACAGATCATAATGATACTTCTGCATCACCTGCACCTACATTGACAGCTGTTCTACCAAATAGTAAAGATCCATGGGGTATATATACATTTATTAATGGATTAACAGCACAAGTCTCTAAATATTAATTAAATAATATTATGATACTTCCTAAAATGGTAAAATTTTATGCGAATGGTGCTCAATTTGACGCCATAGGGCAAAAAGATGTTAATTATAAATATATTTATTGTGATAAAATACATATTTATTTTTTAATTGACACATCTGGTTTAGTTTATAAATTTAATACAGTAACTGAAGAGACTACAACCGAACAAGCAATTAATATAGTAAGTACAATTACAAATAGTATTATTGTTGTCGATGAAATAATTTATGGATTTGAAGGTGAAACAGCCAAGATATATGATAGTGAGACAGCTTTATATATTAAAGACAATACGAATTTAGTAAAAGCAAGACTTGATGGTTTACCAACTCAAAACTTCGGTGGATCTAATAGACAATATTTATTAAAATCCAAAACAGGTATTATTGATTACTTAATTAATAGTGATTTATCTTATGTTGTTATACACGGCAATAATAGAGTAAGTAAATTTGATAAGACAAACACTTTAATCTATACGAATACAATTCCTGATATAACTTATTGTATGCACATTGATAAGGTACATGAATATACCGCAAAAGGTTTAGAAGAGTATTATGTAATTATGGGAACATTATCAAGTGGTGGTAATAATATTATATTAACAAAATTTAATGATACTGCAAATTGTGCGAATTGTAGTACAACATCTAGTTCAATAACAGGTTATTTCTCAAATACCACTACATTGCCAATATCTAGTGATTCGCGTTGCAATTCAACTCAAACTAATAATCCAAATTTTACTAGATTTAATTTAACAAATTATGATTACTTAAGACGTACATATCCAACTAATGTATTTACGTTTAAGGTTAAATTAAAAAATATTTACAATAATAAAGATGTATTAGATGTTGAGATACCTATAGATAAATGCAAATATACATCTGGCAGCCATCATTTTTGCTTAAGGCTTGATTCTGTTGTTGGTACTATTACTGTATTTGTTGATGGCAAAGTATTTAAGACAGTTAATATACAGCCAGGTAAATATATTTTTCAAGATATTATTCAGGATAGTATTGGTGTTGGGTCTACATATTTCTATAATAATATAATGCTGCCTGAGTACTTAAACCAAAAATATAATTATTTTATTAATGGAGTTAAAATTAAACAATTTAAGCTATTCAATAAGAGTTTAACAGATGATCAAGTAAGGTTTCTCGCATTTAATAATATACAAATGAGTGATTTAATTGGAAGCGTTCCAGCAGATCAACGTAATGCAATTGATAGTATTGATAGACAGTTTAAATTGGCAGTACCAGGCAATAAGAGTAATAGTATTAATATTAAAATAAAAAATTGTAATATTGAAAGCAGTACTATTCTTAATAATTTGAAAGATGTTATTAGAGAAAAATTAAAAGATGTATTGCCTGTTAACGTAAATATAAATGATATATCGTTCAATCAATTTTAAGTTATGATAATTAAATTTAATTATACTGATGGTTATGAATATTTTGACTCAAATGGTGATCAATATGTTGGATACTTTAATGTTGATGAGAACAATGTTGTTTATGAGACTAGAGATACACAAGATAAACAGTTAACAAAGCAATCAAATTTTAGTAGCGAATACAATTCAAATATTGAATATTTTAAAGATAGGACATTAATAGAAAAGATGTCATTGCCATACGATTTAAATCAAATTGAAATTGGGTCAAATGAAATAGTAAATTATAATACTATAAACATTAAATTAAACTATCTACATAAAAATTTAATATATCTATACAGCAAATTATTCATAGGAAGTACTAATGTACCAATTGGTTACAGTAATATATTAGGTTTATCATCAGGTACTTCTATTTTTAATTGGTATTCAGTTAACACAAGTACAATTGAAACTTTTCAAGCATTTACAAATTCTATAGACGGTAATCTTAATTCAACTAAATGGTCTCAATACCCTGAATTTGATAAACTAAAAAAGTTTGTCGTAATGAAATTCGATGATGGTACAGGATACGGCATTTTAGGTATATCATCAACACATTTAATAGGATTGACTAGTAATTCTAATTTTACCTCCTCAAATATTACATTATACACATCTGTTGTTGATAATTACTCAGAATTACCATGTATTGATTTGCAAGATATTGCTTATAGTGGTTCAACTGTTTTTATATCTGACAGTGCAATAAATGGTGGCGGTCAGGTATATTCCTATGATGCAAGTGGATTCACTAATAATGATACTGCTCATTTAGGTCAGCGGTATTTAAAGGAAGTATTTGGTGGTATTGGTGGTAGTCAAAACACATTAAAATTTAAAGGCGCAAAAATACTGGGAACCTCACCTACCTATGTATTAGTTGATGATTCTGGTAATAAATCAATTAAAGTGTATGATCACAGTCTTGTATGGAAGACAACCATAAAGCTACCTAATAAGTATACTGTATTAGACATTAAGTATCGCGAGTTAACAGATAGCTATTTCGTATTAGTTAAATACCAAATACCTTATACAAATGGATTAGTTGGGTACAATACTAAGTTTGATTTTATAGAATATGATAGTAATTTTAAATTAATTATAACACATACATTTGAAGATAACTTTTTAAATCAAGGCAATGGAGCATATCTTGATATTTCATTTTACCAGCTTGCCTTTTCATATCAAGATTCAAATGTTTTTTATGTTACTACCCGCAGCTCAGTTTATAAAAAATACTTTACTAAACCCGAGAAAACATTCGCAATTCTAAAGAGGGATGAAACAGGTGAGAATCCACTTGCTATCTGGAATACTGAATATTTTAAATATGGCTTTGATAACAAGCCTTGGAATTTTTATTATAATAATATTACAAGCTCTACCATAAACAGTATTGCATTATTAAAAAGAGATGATAATGCAGATGATATATTTTGTTTATATTCTGGCAGAATTAGATACTTTAAAGAATACACTGATTATTTTAATGTTATAAACAACCTAGTTATTGATTGCTTTAACAGTTCTGACTTTAATTTAAATCCAAATGAATACGTACAAGCTTTTTCGTTTAATCGAGTTTTTTATTATATTTATAAAAACTTATTTCAAATAAAAAATAATATAGAAGGCAGATTTACAGGTAAATACTCTAATTTTAGTGTGTTAGAGTATGCTGGACCACAATATATTACAAATGATGAGTTTAATGATTTACAGATTGATATAAATTACAACACATATATTAATGATAATGAATTAGTTAATGCAAAAGTTATTAATCGAATATTTATATCATTGCTCGAACAGCAAGAAAAACTGCTTAATTTAACACAAACAAAGCTTTTAAATAATATATCACAAATCAATATTACTACTGCCATTGAAATTGCATAATGTGATATAAATAATAGTATGGCGACAGATTTAACAAATATTAACATTTCAGATTCTTATAAAGGATTGATCCATGCAAATGGTGCCAGTTTGCCTGCACCAAGTATTCAACAACCGCTGTATGATGGAAGTGGGCAAAAATCTAGTTTATCTATAGGGGTTGCAGGAGTAGGTGCTAGTGTATCTGGCCCGTTAAGTATTTCAGGTCAATTAAGTGCAGGTGCATTTACTTATCCTACATCACCAGCGACAAATGGATATATACTTGCTCAGATAAATTCAAATACTATTGCATTGACAGGTATTGCAGATGTATTACGATCTGTATCTGTAGTGCCGGATAATACATATTACAATGTAAAAAGCATGACAATTAAGAATGGATTAATAACTGCTGTGCTAACAGGGACAGAGGTTCGGACATTTTTCTGTGATTTGGAGACCTTTAATGCTACAGCTTTATCAGCAAAACAAGGCGATAAAATAACATCACCTCGAAATATTTACCCATATGGTACAAGTTCGGATACAAATGTATTTAACTCAGCTAATCTTAAGCCAATTCTTATACGAGATAATTATTTAAATAAAGTATGGGGGACTGAGTTAAATAACTCAAATATTATGCCAACGTATGGAGAGCCATATACAGGTGATACAGCTATAGTAATATTTAGTGATCCATATATAATTCCACCAGGTGATACTAGAAACGGTGTATCTCAAAACAATTATCCAATTGATGTTCCTCATATGTATGGAATAAAGTATGTGTGGAATGGCACAAATTGGATATGGGAGCGATATCTTGCGTCTGGCGGTCCGCGGCCGTGGAATGCAGCTGAAACTTGGTCTGCAAATTATAACGTTAATGCCTATAAGCGATCATTTCAAGTTAATAATAATTTTAGCACGGGAGGGACCGGGCCTACATATACAGTAATGGCATGGTATTATGATAAAGTGTCCCTAGCAGTTCCTATAGCACCGGATTATAATTTCGGTTAACCCATATACTAATTTATGCCTGACATTAAAATTATACAATTAAAGATTCGCCGCGGAACTAATGATCAACGTAAGTTGGTTACATTAGCAGAAGGTGAAATGGGTTACTGCATTGATACTAAAAGAACCTTTATTGGTGATGGCTTTACATTAGGTGGAAGCCCTCTAACGAATAAGATTCAAGTAAATGGTACTCCTCCAACATCAACTCCAAGTGAAGTTGGTGATATTACAATATATGAATCTAGACAGCTACAATTAATTAATAGCGATTATACTAATATTAATAATTGGAGCTATATTGGTCCAGCAACTGATAATAGTACAATTGGATTGTCATCAAATGGCTCTGATTATCAGTTACATTTAATTCAATCTGGTGTTCAATTATTATCGGGACTTGAGTATTCAAATGCAGTTAATTTATCTGGTATTAAGGTCAGATTTGATGACATTACAATTGAAATTGATAGTACAACTAATAATTTACAAGTTAAAGATTTCAGTATAAATGAGTTAAAAATTGCAGATGATGCTGTAACAACAGATAAACTTTCAGCTAGTGCGGTAACAACAGATAAAATTTTAGATAGTGCAGTAACAGTCGCAAAAATTGATAATGCAAGTTGGGGATATGGTCTAAGTGCTAATAGCAGTATAGTTAATGTGCTGTATGATCCACAGACATTAGCACTTTCAGCTAATAATACAAAATATTATACCTCATTAGTTGATCAATCGGGATTATTTCCAAATTTATCTGCAGCTGCTCTTTCATCATTCCCGTTTGTTGGATATACAGTTAATAAATGGGGTGTTATTACT
>TARA_R110000868_G_scaffold32516_1_pt1 | contig 20833 bp, 15 predicted proteins | sample TARA_R110000868 | Tara Oceans TARA_R110000868 (sample SAMEA4397489) | marine metagenome | biome: Polar Biome; feature: [SRF] surface water layer (ENVO:00010504); material: water (ENVO:00002006), including particulate matter (ENVO:01000060) such as... | depth 5 m | reverse complement strand
CTTCTGCCATTTAAAATCTTCTATTTATTTTTAGTTAAAAAAGCACGACAATATACGTAAAATCGATACTATACAAGTATTTTGAATATACTTTTGTGAAGAATTTATTAACACTTTCAATATCGGCTCTCGATAACAATTTGATTGTTAAAATTTTTGTAATTCATGGAGTTTTTGGTCACTTGGTCGTTCTTTATCGAATATTAGGTATAGTATTTGCCATAGATTGATATAGATTTACTATTTTTAAAGTTGAAAGGATATTTTATGGACGACAATTTTTCCCCTAGAGTAAAAGATGTAATAGCTTACAGCAAGGAAGAGGCCTTAAGATTAGGCCACGACTTCATTGGTACTGAGCACTTAATGCTTGGATTGCTGCGTGATGGCAATGGTAAAGCAATAAGCATTTTAGACGCATTGGATGTGGACTTGGATCACCTGCGAAGAAAAGTGGAGATATTAAGTCCTGCCAATCCGAACGCCAGTAGTGCACAAAAGGACAAAAAGAACCTTCATTTGACCAGACAGGCGGAGCGTGCACTGAAAACAACATTTCTAGAAGCTAAATTATTTCAAAGCTCCTCTATCAATACGGCGCATTTATTACTGTGCATTTTGCGCAATGAAAATGACCCTACCACTAAATTATTACATAAATTAAAAGTGGATTACGATGGAGTAAAAGACCAGTTTAAATCAATGATAACAAGTGATGATGATTATATAGACTCTCCTACATCCGAATCCTTTCCAAGTGATTCCGATGAACCCAACGAGGAAAAAGAAGGAAGCTTCGGTTCCTCCAGTACAGGACAAAAAGGAAGTAAAAAATCCAAAACCCCTGTTTTGGACAATTTTGGACGCGACCTTACCAAAATGGCCGAGGAAAACAAATTAGATCCCGTTGTAGGCCGTGAAAAGGAGATAGAAAGGGTTTCTCAAATCCTAAGTAGAAGAAAAAAGAACAATCCTTTATTAATTGGAGAGCCGGGTGTTGGTAAAAGTGCCATTGCCGAAGGTCTTGCCCTAAGGATCATTAATAAAAAAGTATCAAGAATTCTTTATAACAAGAGAGTTGTAACCTTGGATTTAGCGTCTTTGGTGGCCGGTACAAAATATCGCGGCCAGTTTGAAGAGCGAATGAAGGCGGTCATGAACGAGTTGGAAAAAAACGATGACGTTATTTTATTCATAGATGAGATCCACACCATTGTTGGTGCAGGTGGAGCAACAGGCAGTTTGGACGCCTCCAATATGTTCAAGCCAGCCTTGGCAAGAGGAGAAATCCAATGTATAGGGGCTACCACATTGGATGAGTACAGACAATACATAGAAAAAGATGGCGCCTTGGAAAGGCGTTTTCAAAAAGTAATTGTTGAGCCTACGACCGTTGCAGAAACCATTGAAATCTTAAAGAATATCAAAGGTAAATACGAGGACCATCATAATGTAATTTACACGGACGAAGCAATAGTAGCCTGTGTAAAACTTACGAACAGGTATATGACCGATAGATATCTTCCGGACAAGGCTATTGATGCCCTGGATGAATCGGGCTCCCGTGTCCACATCGTAAATATGGATGTTCCCAAACAAATCTTGGAACTGGAAAAACAGTTGGAAGACGTTCGCGAACTAAAAAATACTGTTGTAAAAAAACAGAAATACGAGGAAGCAGCAAAGCTGAGGGACGATGAAAAAAGGATAGAAAAAGACCTGGCCATTGCCCAAGAAAGATGGGAAGAGGACAGTAAACTTCATAAAGAAACCGTTACAGAGGATAACGTTGCCGACGTGGTATCCATGATGAGCGGCATTCCCGTGAACAGGATTGCACAAACAGAAAGCAACAAATTGGCAGAATTGCCAAAACTTATCAAGAGCAATGTAATTGGGCAGGATGATGCCGTTGCCAAGGTGGCAAAAGCTATCCAACGCAACAGGGCCGGACTTAAAGACCCCAATAAACCAATTGGCTCGTTTATATTTTTGGGACAAACAGGAGTTGGTAAAACACAGCTTGCGAAAGTATTGGCCAAAGAACTTTTTGATTCCGAGGATGCGCTGATCAGAGTAGACATGAGCGAGTATATGGAGAAATTTGCCATATCCAGACTTGTAGGTGCACCTCCGGGATACGTAGGTTATGAGGAAGGTGGCCAGTTGACCGAAAAGGTACGCCGTAAGCCTTATTCCGTTATTCTGTTGGATGAAATTGAAAAAGCCCACCCAGATGTATTCAACATGCTTTTACAGGTGTTGGATGACGGCTACTTAACAGATAGTCTTGGCCGAAAGATCGATTTTAGAAATACCATTATTATAATGACCTCCAACATCGGGGCAAGACAGCTTAAGGATTTTGGTCAAGGAGTTGGTTTTGGTACTTCAGCAAAAAAGGCCCAAGCCGATACCCATCAAAAAAGTGTTATTGAAAATGCCTTAAAAAAGGCTTTTGCACCAGAATTTTTAAATAGAATAGACGACGTTATTGTATTCAATGCCCTGGAACGCGAGGATATTCATAGGATAATCGATATTGAGCTGAACAAATTATACCTTAGAATTAAAGACATAGGATATGATTTACAACTTACCGATAAAGCCAAAGACTATATTGCAGAAAAAGGCTTTGACAGGCAATACGGCGCAAGGCCACTTAAAAGAGCTATTCAAAAATACATTGAAGATGCCCTGGCCGAAGAAATTGTAAATTCCAAGTTAGAGGAAGGCGATACTATCAATATGGATCTGGACGAAGCAAAAGAAGAGCTCACCATTAAGATAAAAAAGGCAGAAAAGTCGTCCAAAACTTAAATTGGACCTCAATATAAACGTAAAAAAGAGTAGCCATTGGCTACTCTTTTTTTTTATGTATTCCCAAGACTTTGTAAGAAATAAAACACAGTAATCAAATTTCCATTCCACATAAACGATTAAAGTGTCTTTTATCTAATAATTTTTCTAATAGTTGTACTTAATTCTACATTCGCTCCAGACACATTATATAAAATACGAAGAATGAAAGTCGGACGACCCAAGAAGACTATAATCGTACGAGAATATCAACTGGACATTGGAAAAGTACAGGTATTTGACGATTACATGGTTTCTATTTTTGACGAAGGAAGTACTATTACCAAGGAACGAGTTTTTCAAATTATTGGTATTATGGAAATTCATTTCAGAAATAAAAACTTCGGTTACATAAGCTTAAGAAAAAACTCCTATGCCATAGACCCTATGGTCTACAATCAGATTAGGGAAATAGATAACCTTAAAGCTTTTGCCGTTGTTTCCATCAAAGAAATTGACATGCACAATTTTAATATTGAGAAACTATTTTACAAAAAACCAATGAAATTTTTCATAGACCAGGACAATGCCCTGCCATGGATCAAAAGGCGTGTTAAAACATCAAATATTGAATAATGTATGTCATTATCTATAATGATAATGACATACATTATTCACTTTCCCCCTGAACACCTTCATGTTCGGGTACATGAAAAAGGTCCAAATACGCCTTGCCAATGTTTTCTATAATTCCGCTTGCAATTAAGGCTTGGAAACCACAATTTTCTATGGCAATATCAGCGGCTTTACCATGGATATAAACTCCAAAAATAGCAGCATTTAATGGCGAATATCCCTGTGCGATAAGCGCAGTAATTATTCCGGTCAGCACATCTCCACTACCACCCGTTGCCATTCCTGGATTTCCAGTGGTATTCACATACCCCTTACCGCCATATATAATAACGGTATTGGCTCCCTTAATAACAACGATACAATCGTATTTTTTAGAGAATTCCTTTGTTTTTTCCAACTTATCAAAATCATCCTTCCAGTTGCCAATGATACGCTCCAACTCCTTGGGATGTGGCGTTAAAACGGTTTTTGGAGGTATCCTATTAAATAAATCAGGATTCTTGGAAAGTATGTTCAGGCCGTCAGCATCTATGACCAAAGGAACTTTATTCTTAGTTAAAAATTTAGAGAATCCATTTACGGTAGCCCCACTAGTACCCATACCAACTCCAATACCAATAACACTTGGAGCCAAATCAAATTCAATATTGGAAATTTCCGTTTCAACATTATCCACCATAACCATTGCTTCCGGCAGGGCTGTTTGCAAGGGCAAATAACCACATTTAGGAACAAAGGCAGTAACCAATCCGCTACCGGCGCACAAACAAGCTTTGGCCGCCAAAATAACCGCCCCTATCTTGCCATAACTACCCCCTATAATCAAAGAATGTCCATAACTACCCTTATGTGAATATTTTTCCCTGGGAATATACATGGAAAGCACTTCACTTTTACCGATCAACTCATATGCCGATACTGATTTAGATAGAAATTCCTGATCTAAACCAATGTCCAAAATCTCCCAATGACCAATAAAATTACCGGTTTCGGGAAGGAAAAATACAAGTTTTGGCACTTGAAAGGTAAGCACATAATTTGCCTTTATTACCCCATCCTTATTGTTCAGTCCCCTTTCCAGGAAGAGTCCCGAAGGCATATCTATAGAAAGTATAAATGCATTTGAACTATTAAGGTGCTGCATTAGCTTTATGACCCAAGGATCAGGCTCCCTGTTCAGACCAATTCCAAAAATAGCATCAACCACAATATCCTCCTTCCCTATTGTGGGCAATTCGGATCCCTGGCTCAAAAAATTAGGCCAAACCCCTATTTCCTTTAATCTGTCAAGGTTTAATAAAAAATCTTTCGATCTGTGCTCGCTATAGTTTACAACATAAACTTCAACATTGTAACCGTGTTCCTGTAAATGCCTGGCTACTACCAACCCATCACCCCCATTATTCCCAATACCGCTAAATAAATATATCTTTGTTTGGGCACCCTGCATTCTAGAATGTATCCAGTTAAAAATCTGAATTGCAGCCCGTTCCATGAGCTGCTCACTGGCAATCTGCTGCTTATCTATTGTGAATTTATCAGCTTCGTATATCTGTTGGGCATTAAAAATCTTCATTCGATAAGATTAATTAGTAAAAATTGATGATTTAGCAAAAATCCCAATAATCGTTTGATTGGGCAATCAAAAATACTACATTTGATTCTTTATTTTTATGATGACATTTATCAATCTGGACATAAAACTACCTAAATCACCATTATTTGATGGTTGCATTGCTATTACCGTTATCAGCGCCACTACCCCATTGGGGTAAGCTACTACATATACGTCCATTACACAATTTTATCAAAATACAGTTTTTATTACTTAATCCTATTGAACCATGAAAGTTCTAAAATTCGGTGGTACTTCGGTTGCCAACGCTAAAAATATAAGTTTAGTAAAAAATATTATCGCCAACCTTGAATCGGATAAAACCGTAGTAGTGGTTTCAGCCCTTGGCGGAATAACAGATCTGCTATTAAAAACCGCAGCCTTAGCTTCAGGACAGGACCAAACCTATAAAACTATTCTTAAAGAAATAGAGGACAGGCATCTATTGACCATAAAGGAACTCATACCCATACATTCCCAAAGCAAGGTGCTCAGCAGAGTAAAGAGCGAACTCAATACACTGGAAACACTTTTGGAGGGAGCCTATCTTATAGGAGAAATTACCCCTAAATTATCTGATAAAATCGTTAGCTATGGTGAGCTGTTATCCTCATATATCATTAGCGAATATTTTATCGTGGAAGGTATAGATATGTCTCATGCCGATAGTAGACAGCTGATAAAAACCAATTCCAACTTTGGAAAGGCGGTGGTAAACTTCGAACTAACAAACCGAAATATAGCTGCGTATCTTGAGAATTGCAAAAACAGTGTTATTGTCATGGGGGGATTTATTTCGTCCGCTGTAAATGGAGATTCCACCACTTTGGGCCGAGGAGGCTCAGATTATACAGCGGCCATTGTAGCCAACGCTATAGATGCGGAAGTTTTGGAAATATGGACCGATGTAAGTGGCATGTACACCGCCAACCCAAAAATAGTAAAACAAGCCATGGCCATTCCACATATTTCTTATGAAGAAGCTATGGAACTATCCCACTTTGGCGCAAAGGTCCTTTACCCCCCCACCATTCAACCCGTATTGACCAAGGGCATTTCCATTGTCATTAAAAACACCTTTGAACCAGAATCTCCTGGTACATTAATTACCAAGAACAAAAATGGGCAAGGCAAAACAGTACGTGGTATTAGCCACGTGGAAAATATAGCACTGTTATCGCTTGAAGGACCCGGAATGGTGGGAATCACCGGTATCTCCAAACGTTTTTTTGAAGTACTTTCCACGGCAGGCATCAGTGTTGTAATGATTACACAGGCCTCCTCGGAACATTCCATCTGTATAGGAATTGATAACCAGGACGCCGACCATGCCGTACAGGTAATTAATGATGCTTTTGATATTGAAATTTCACTGGGCAAAATAAAAGCTGTAGTGGCAGAAAAAGATCTGGCCATAATTGCTTTGGTAGGTGATAACATGAAAAGCCATCAAGGCCTTAGCGGAAAGATGTTCAGCACCCTTGGGAAAAACAACGTTAACATTAGAGCCATAGCGCAAGGCGCTTCCGAAAGGAATATATCCGCGGTTATCCTTAAGGAAGATGTAAAAAAGGCACTCAATACTTTACACGAAGAATTTTTTGAAGAAAATGTAAAGCAGTTGAACCTCTTTGTTATGGGAGTAGGAAATGTAGGTGCAAAATTCTTAAACCAGATACAATCCCAGAAAAAGTATTTAAAGGAAAAACTAAAACTGAACATCAGGGTTATTGGCATGTCTAATTCCAGGACAATGATTTTTGATGAAGATGGGATTCCTCTTAAAAACTGGCAGGAACTACTGAATAATGGCGAAGAAACCAACAGGGGGCTATTTTTTGACAAGGTTAAAAAACTTAATTACAGAAATAGCATTTTTGTGGACAATACCGCCAGTCATGAAGTTTCAGAAACCTATAATTCTTACCTAAGAAACAGTATATCTGTGGTAACCTGCAATAAAATAGCTTGTTCATCGGCTTATGACAACTATCAGGAATTAAAGGATTTGGCAAGACAGTACAATGCGCCTTTTCTTTTCGAAACCAATGTAGGAGCGGGCTTGCCAATTATTGATACCTTAAAGCACCTAGTGGCTTCAGGGGACAAAATTCTTAAAATTCAAGCTGTACTATCCGGAAGTCTAAATTTTGTATTCAACAATTTTAACGACACCACTACATTTCATGATATAGTAAAGGAAGCACAAGTGGAAGGCTATACGGAACCAGACCCCAAAATAGATTTGAGCGGGGTGGACGTTATGCGTAAAATATTAATTCTGGCAAGGGAAAGTGGTAATGTCCTGAATATTGAGGATATACAAAACAATCCTTTCCTACCTAAAGAGAGTTTGGAAACAACCAACAATGAAGATTTTTTTAAGACGTTGATCAAGCACGAGCAATCGTTTCAAGAAATGTACAAGAAGGCCGTGGACGAAGATAGCAAGTTGAAATATGTAGCACAGTTCGAAAATGGTAAAGCCAGCGTAGGCTTGCAACGTATCCCCAAAGGACATGATTTTTATAACTTGGAAGGCAGTGATAATATTGTATTGTTCTATACGGAACGTTACCCCAACCAACCCATGATCATAAAAGGAGCAGGAGCGGGAGCCGATGTTACGGCATCAGGAATTTTCGCAGATATTATACGAATAGGCAATTTTTAAAGAAGTTGGATAAGGCTGAATTTATATCGATTTTAAATGAAAACTAACGAAATAAGAATCTTCTGTCCGGCTACCATAGCAAATGTTTCCTGTGGTTTTGACGTATTAGGACTTGCCCTGGACTCCGTTGGAGATGAAATGGTGGTCAGGACAACCAACGAAAAAGGTATAAAAATCACTAAACTCATCGGCCAAGACCTACCCACGGAAACCTTGCAAAATGTTGCCGGAGTTGCCGGTTTGGCCCTATTGGCAGAAAGCGATCATGTTGGCGGCTTCGAAATCGAAATATATAAAAACATAAAGGCAGGTAGCGGCATAGGAAGTAGTGCCGCCAGTTCTGCTGGAGCCGTGTGGGCAATGAACCAATTATTGGATAAGCCTTTTAGTACATCGGACTTGGTAAAATTTGCCATGGAAGGGGAGCGTTTGGCGAGCGGGGTTGCCCATGCGGACAATGTGGCCCCTGCACTATTTGGCGGTTTTACCCTGGTACGCAGTTACCAACCCTTGGATATTGTAAAAATTCCCACCCCACCAGATTTGTATGCAACAGTTATTCATCCGCAAATAGAGGTAAGGACCTCGGACTCCAGGAGAATTTTAAAAACCTCTATTTCCTTGGAGGACGGTATTAAACAATGGGGCAATGTTGGTGGATTAATCGCCGGACTGTACACCAATGATTATGAATTGATCGGGAGGTCTTTGGTTGACCATATCGTAGAACCCATCCGATCTATTCTTATACCAGGTTTTGATAAGGTCAAGGAAGATGCCTTAAATGCCGGAGCCCTGGGCTGTGGAATTTCCGGCTCAGGTCCGTCTATCTTTGCTCTGAGCAAAGGCAAGGACAACGCCCTTAAAGTAGCCGAAGCCATGAGAAATGTTTACGAAAAAATAGGAGTTGACTATGATGTACACGTATCAAAAATTAATACGGAAGGCATTAAAACACTAGAAAACTGAGAAACGGGTTCTGCATTAATTTAGAATACAGATCTTGAAAAATATGTTCCATTTTAACAACAATGACCAATGAACTTTTATAGCCTAAACAAAAAAGCTCCAATTGTATCTTTTAAAGATGCCGTTATAAAAGGAATTGCCCCAGATCGAGGGTTATATTTCCCAGAGTCCATCACCGCCTTGCCCAATACTTTTTTTGAAAACATTGAGGATTACAGCAATCATGAAATTGCCTATTTGGCAATTCAACAATTTGTTGGCGATGATATTCCAGAACAGGCCTTGAAGGAAATTCTTGCGGATGTATTGGATTTTGATTTTCCCATTGTGGAAATCGAAAATGGGGTGGCCACTTTGGAACTCTTTCATGGCCCAACCCTAGCCTTTAAGGATGTAGGTGCTAGATTTATGGCGAGATGTCTTGGATATTTTTCAACGGAAAACACCAACGATGTTAAAGTATTGGTTGCGACTTCAGGAGATACTGGAGGCGCCGTAGCAAATGGGTTTCTAGGAGTGGACGGGGTCAAGGTTGTAATACTATACCCGAGTGGAAAAGTTAGCGACATCCAGGAAAAGCAGTTGACTACCCTAGGCAAAAATATTAAAGCTTTGGAAGTGGATGGTACTTTTGACGACTGTCAAAACATGGTGAAAACAGCCTTTTTGGACGAAGAGTTGACGCAGAATATGCAACTGACCTCTGCCAATAGCATCAATGTGGCTAGATGGCTTCCACAAATGTTTTATTTTTTGTTTGCCTATAAAGAGTTGAAATCCAAAGGCAAGGAAATCATATTTTCAGTACCTAGTGGCAATTTCGGAAATATCTGTGCCGGTATCATGGCGCAAAGCTTGGGAATGCCCTGCAATCAATTTATTGCTTCTACAAATGTGAACGATGTAGTTCCACGATATATGAAAAATGGCTCCTATGACCCTAAGGCTTCCATCGCTACTATCTCCAATGCCATGGATGTGGGTGATCCCAGTAATTTTATAAGGATAAGGCATTTGTACAAGGATGATTTTGAAGAGCTTGCCAAAAACCTATCCGCCTATTCCTTTACGGATAAGGAGACCAAAGAGGCCATGCTGAAATTATATAACGAATATACCTATGTTGCCGATCCGCACGGTGCGGTTGGTTATTTAGGCCTAAAGAAGTATCAGGAAACCCATCCAGATACCTTTGGTGTTTTTCTAGAAACCGCACACCCGGTGAAATTTTTGGATATTGTAGAGGAAACTATCCGCGAAAACATAGACTTGCCGGACAGCATAGTAAAAGTTATGGGCAAGAAGAAAAAAGCAGTCAAAATTGCCAAATACGATGAACTAAAGGACTTTTTATTAGGTAAGTAAACTATTCAATACTAATTAAATATTTTTTTACATCTGGCCAAGGCGGAGCCAATTACCTGATGCATATCGTAATATTTATACTCCGCCAGCCTCCCGCCAAAGATAATATCGTCCTGCTCGGACAAGACTTTGTATTTGGTGTATATTTCATTGTTCCTTAGGTCATTAATTGGATAATAAGGTTCCTTATTACCAGACCACTCCGTAGGATATTCTTTTGTAATCACGGTCTTTTTCTGAGTGCCAAATTCAAAATGTTTATGCTCCAAGATACGTGTATACGGTATATCCGAGGCGGTGTAATTAATAACTGCATTACCCTGGTAATTTTCCATATCCAAAGTTTCATGCTTAAACTCCAAACTTCTGTATTCCAGTTTTCCAAAGCAGTAATCATAAAACTCATCAATTTTACCCGTAAATACTACTTCGTTTGCCAAGGACATTAATTCGGTCTTATCCTGAAAGAAATCGATTTCCAACCGAGTTTCAACACCCTCTAATAAACCATTGATCAGCTTATTGTAGCCTCCAATTGGAATTCCCTGATATTTATCATTAAAATAATTATTGTCGAACGTAAAACGCAAAGGCAGCCTTTTAATGATAAATGCGGGTAGATCGGTAGCTTTTCTCCCCCACTGTTTCTCCGTATATCCCTTGATCAACTTTTCATAAATGTCTTTTCCAACCAGCGACAATGCCTGTTCTTCCAAATTCTTTGGGTTTTCAACCCCTACTTCCAGGACTTGCTCCGCTATGATCGCCTTGGCTTCCTCGGGGGCCTTTACCTTCCATAGCTGATAAAAAGTATTCATATTGAAAGGCAAATTATAAAGCTCATTATGATAATTGGCCACTGGGGAATTGGTATATCTATTAAATTCAACAAAGCCATTTACATAATCCCAAATTGCTTTGTCGTTGGTATGAAAGATATGTGCCCCATACTTGTGCACATTTATCCCCTCCACTTCCTCACAATAAACATTGCCTCCAAGATGTGCACGTTTATCGATTACCAGGCATCTTTTCCCATTCTTCTTTGCCTCATGGGCAAAGACGGCACCAAAAAGTCCAGCCCCTACAATCAGGTAATCGTATTTCATTTTAGCTTAATTAGAATACTCTATAATTAATAAAAAAGTAAAACTAATGTATATTACAGTGTTTATGAATTGAATTCAAAAAAAAAATCCCCTTTGCAATAACATAACTATATTTGTACGGCTTAAACAACAGACCTGTAATGACCAATTTATTTTACATCTCCCGAAATTACAAGGCCACCAATAGTGCAGCCTCCAAGCCCAAAACAGATTGCGAACGGATTTTGGATGACATAGGTTTCAAAAATTTAGGCTTTAAACAAACTACTTTTGCCAGTTCGGCCATTGGAGCCATAGTAAGTTTTCTCGGAATTACAAAAGGCGTTATTCGCTTGCCAAAAAATTCCACTTTGGCCATTCAATACCCCCTAAGTAAGTATTATAAATATATTACCACTATAGCTCGAATAAAAAAATGCAAAATAGTCTTGATCATACACGATGTTAAATATCTTATGGGTAAAAACAAGGATATAGCTCGGGAAATGAAAAAATTTTCTTGTGCCGATGTGATCATAGTGCATAATGAAAATATGAAAAAGTGGTTCGAGGAACAGGGATCCACAGCTAAATTAGTACCCCTATACATGTTCGATTATCTGGAAGAAAGTAGTAACTACACGGCCCCTGAACTATCCAAGAATGGTATGTTCGATGTGGTTTTTGCAGGTGGCTTGGGAATGGCGAAAAGTGCATTTATATATAAATTGGATGCCTTAAAAAACAATAGTTTTCATTTAAAACTATACGGAAGTGGTTTTATCAAAGAGGATGTAGACACTTCCAACTCTATTATCAGTTTTGAGGGTATGTTTTCACCGGATGAAGTGGCCCAACATATAAAAGGTTCCTTTGGTCTGGTTTGGAACGGAAATTCCATAAACGAATGTGCCGGTCATTTTGGACAATACCTTTTATACAACAATCCACATAAAACATCGCTTTATTTGCTATGCGGTCTACCAATTATTATCTGGGATAAAGCCGCCATTGCAGACGTTATAAAAGAACGTCACTTAGGAATTTGCATTTCGTCCTTGGAAGAGTTGGACGGAAAATTAAAATCCCTATCTCCTGAAGAATACCAGCAAATGGTGAAGAATGTAGCCGAAGTTAGGGAGCTAATAATTTCGGGTGGATTTCTAAAAGCAGCCATGAACAAGGCGCTTGTAGCTCTTTCCTAGTTTATTTCAAAACCATTATCAATCCAGTTGTGGCAATTTAAAATTATCCAAAGGGCTGGGTAGTTTCATTGCCGCTTCTATTGCTTCGGTAGTCCTAGGTGCCATTCCCGATAAATTAACAGGTCCATCTTCTGTAATTAGGATATCATCTTCAATTCTTACCGCTATCCCCCACCACTTTTTATCACAATTACTACCTTCCGGTATATAAATTCCCGGTTCTACAGTAATAACCGTATTCTCCTTAAAGGGCTGGTAAGTGCCTTTATCGTGAACATCGAGTCCCAAGTAATGGGAAGTGCCGTGCGGAAAATATTTTCTGGCTTCTTCAGGACTATCAATAATCCCAAGCTCCTTTAAACCTTTGGCAACAACCTCATTGGCGGCCTGACCAGGTGACTGAAACGTTGCCCCTACAACACTGGCCTTTATTCCTGCCTCCTGCGCGTTATAGACGATATCATAAATTTGTTTTTGTTCCTTTGAAAATTTTCCATTGGCGGGAATGGTTCTGGTAACATCGGCCGTATATCCATGATATTCAGCTCCCAAGTCCATCAGTACCAAATCATTCCCCACCTTAGGTTTATTATTTTCTATATAATGTAAAATACAACCATTGTTACCGCCTCCAACAATGGAAGGATAACCCTCGTATTCCGCGCCGTACTTCTTATAAACAAACTCATGCACGCCTTGTATTTCCATTTCGGACATATTGGGATGCATGGCCTTCATAACCTCCAATTGTCCAACCGCAGAAATCTCCGCGGCCTTCCTTAACAATACCAATTCTTCCTTGGTCTTAATTTCCCTTAAAGTATTCATTATCTCCTCCAATATAGAGCTATTTAGATTGTTGGATTTAAGCTGCAGGGCTACCTTGTCCTTAATTTCGATCCTGGATTTATTATCGGTTGCTCCCACAAAATCTACGAGCAATTTATCCGATTTCAATTCCTTATAATAGTCCAAGTACCTCCCTAGGGTCTGGGCAACATTGGCACTATTTTCTACATCCGTAGATTTGATCATACTGTAAAGCTGTTGTTTAGTGGCATTATAATCAGATGGATAATTCGATTTTTCCTTAAAGCTCCTTACCAGATCAAAAATATCCGCTGCCTCATTACCATCCCTAAAATCATTTTTAAAATCGAAAAAAAACACATTTTCAAACCGTGGGAAATCAATATCGGAACTTAAAAATTCTTCGGCATTAAAAGCTCGTTCAAACCCCAATTGCTTTTTCACTCCTTCCACTCCAAGTCGTTTTCCATTCCATTGTTCCGCTTTTTTATCACGTTTCTGGGCATAAAGCACTTCGTCATATTCCATCCCATTATTATCGCTTTGCATTTCCGAATAAATAAGCAAAAGGGAATTGGGCTCCTTATAGCCTGTTAAATAGTAAAAATCCGGATCTTGATGATATATATAATCCACATCATTGGCCCTATTCCTTACCGGAGCGGCAAAAAATACTGCCACACTATTGGGAGGCATTGCCTTACGTACTTCCCGACGCCTTCCTTTGTGAAAATCTGCAGGCAGAAAATCATTGGGAACCTCCTGGGCTTTAAACCAAGAAACACAAAAAAGAAAAAAAGAAAACACTAATAAATTCCTCATAAATATGAAATAAATTGAAGTTTAAAAATAATCAATTTTAATACCAAACCAGTTGAACTTTACAAATATGGGAAAAAGTAATTTTTAAATACTCAGAATGTATTAAGTCCATTTTCAACAATGATAGCAATTCCCTTGTAAAACGTTTAGATTCTAATTAACATTAATTTGTGTAAAACAATAAGCTTATAGATTTTCTCATAGATTAATTTTCGATATTTTTACCCTCTAATTTATTCTAATGAAAAATACAGCACTGACTAAGATTCACGAGTCCCTAGGCGCTAAAATGGTTCCATTTGCAGGCTACAACATGCCCGTTTCCTATGAAGGGGTCAATATAGAGCATGAAACTGTACGCACGGGGGTGGGCGTTTTTGATGTTTCCCATATGGGTGAATTCTTAATAAGTGGGCCCAAGGCATTGGAACTAATACAAAAAGTAACTTCCAATGACGCCTCCAAATTAACCATAGGAAAGGCACAATACAGTTGTCTACCAAACGAAAGAGGAGGCATAGTAGATGATCTTATTGTCTACAAAATTAAGGAAGATCAATATCTCTTGGTAGTAAATGCTTCCAATATTGATAAAGATTGGGACCATATTAGCAGGTACAACAATGACTTTGGAGCAGATATGCGCAATATTTCGGAAGGGTATTCCCTTTTGGCCATACAGGGTCCAAAAGCTGTGGAGGCTATGCAAGCTTTAACTTCAATTGACTTGAGCACAATCAAGTTCTATAACTTTGAGGTAGCGGATTTTGCAGGTATAGATCATGTAATTATATCTGCAACAGGATATACAGGTTCCGGGGGTTTTGAAATTTATTGCAAGAATGAAGAAGTAGTGCAGATTTGGGACAAAATATTTGAAGCCGGGTCAGCCTTTAACATAAAGCCGATTGGACTGGCAGCTAGGGATACCTTGAGATTGGAAATGGGTTACTGTTTATATGGTAATGACATTAACGATTCCACCTCACCTTTGGAAGCCGGTCTGGGGTGGATAACCAAATTTACCAAGGATTTTGTGAATAGCGAGGCACTGGCAAAACAAAAGGAAGAAGGGGTTACCAAAAAACTGGTTGCTTTTGAGCTGGATGAAAAGGGAATTCCAAGGCACGATTATGATATTGTTGATCAAAAAGGAGTTAAAATTGGGGTCGTAACCTCGGGCACTATGTCTCCGTCCATGGGGAAAGGTATTGGTTTGGGATATGTCCCCACTTCCATAGCCCAAAATGGCGGTAAAATCTTTATTCAAATTAGGAAAAATATAGTTCCTGCTACCATTGTTAAACTCCCATTTTATAAGGAATAACAGTTGTAACGGTTGAGTTTTGAAAAGGAGGTGATAGAATGAACAAAATACTCATTTTAGGAGCAAGTGGTTTTATAGGCAACGCCATATATAAGGAATTACACTCCTACTTGGATACCTATGGCACCTATTACTCTTCAAGAAAGAGCTTTGAGGACAATCAACAATTCTTCCGTTATGATTTGGAGGAAGATGATGTTTATGAAATTTTGGACAAGGTAAAACCCAATCTTATTATCTCTGCCCTCAGGGGAAATTTCCAGGCACAGGTAATGGCACATCAACACATAGTAGAATACATACAGAATAGGGACTGTAAATTATTTTTTATATCCTCAGCCAATGTTTTTGACGCCTACAGCAAATACCCCTCCTATGAGAATGATAAAACCTTGTCCGAAAGCATCTATGGCAGACTGAAAATTAAAATAGAAAACATGCTACTGAGGATACCAGTTTCCAAAATGGCCATTCTTAGGGTACCCATGGTTTTCGGCAATAATTCACCAAGGATCAAAGAAATAAAAAATGCCCTCACCAATAATGAGCCCATTGAAGTATTCCCCAATTTGATCATAAACGTTACCAACGATGATAAGCTTACACAACAAATACACTACCTTATAAATCACAATAAAACAGGTATTTTTCACTTGGGAAGTGTAGACTTAATACACCACGAAGATTTTATTAAGGAAATTGTAATCAGATTGGGCAATTACACACCTATCTATAAACATGTCTTTACCACTAATGAAGACCGCTATCTGGCCGTACTGCCTAAATCAAACCCAATGTCAAAGGACTTATTATTCAATTATCAAGAAATAATTGACCATCATATCTTAAGTGAATAAGCCATCATCAATTGTGCTGTTTTAATTAACTTTATAAAAAATAGGGACATGAAAAAATTATCGGAAGTAGAAATAGAAAAACGATTGGAAGAGTTGGATGGGTGGGACTATGTGGAAGGAGCCATTGAAACCTCATTTGAATTTAAAAATTTCAAGGATGCCTTCTCCGTAATGACAAGAATTGCCTTTGAATGTGAATCCCAAAATCATCACCCAGATTGGAGCAACGTCTATAACTCGCTTAATATAAGGCTTTCGACCCATGATGCCGAGGGAGTTACAGAAAAGGATTTTAAGTTGGCTCACTCAATAGAGGATATTATTGTAAGCAACTAGGCCCAACACTTGCAACGGCAGTAAAATTTATTAAATTTGTTTCATATTATTCTAATAAATCCAAGAAATGGGAAGAGCTTTTGAATTTAGGAAAGCACGTAAAATGAAAAGATGGTCCGCAATGTCAAAGGCCTTTACCAGAATAGGCAAAGACATTGTTATGGCGGTAAAAGAGGGAGGACCGGACCCGAGTTCCAATTCTCGTTTACGAGCCGTAATACAGAATGCCAAGGCTGTAAACATGCCCAAGGATAATGTGGAAAGAGCCATTAAAAAAGCCTCTGACAAAAGTCTGGGCGACTTTAAAGAAGTTCTTTTTGAAGGATATGCACCTCACGGTATTGCCATTTTGGTAGAAACAGCTACAGATAACAATACAAGGACAGTTGCAAATGTTAGAAGTTACTTCAATAAATGTAACGGTAGTCTGGGAACTTCAGGTTCAGTGGAATTCATGTTCGACCATACCTGTAATTTTAGAATTCCCGCCGAAGGTATAGATCCCGAAGAATTGGAATTGGAAATGATCGACTTTGGAGCCGAAGAAGTTTTTGCTGATGATGATGGTATTTTAATTTATGCTCCCTTCGAAAGTTTTGGAGCCATTCAGAAAGAACTGGAAAACAGAGAAATTGAAATTCTATCTTCTGGTTTTGAACGTATACCACAGGTTACCAAGGCCCTGAGTGAGGAAGAAGCAGCCGATGTTGAAAAGCTACTGGAAAAAATAGAAGAAGATGATGATGTTCAAAACGTATATCACACCATGCAGGAATAATTATTTCCTGAATAATAAGAAAAAAGAGGCCCTATAAAGGGCCTCTTTTTTCTTATATGTTTTTTCTGATTTTATAAATCCTAGCATTTTAAAAAACCCACTATTAGTGTAACTCTTCCTCGGCTTCTATTAATCGAGATCTGTTCAAGTTTAGAAAAACCGTACCGTCCTCATCCGATGGGGAAACTGTTTCTGTAAAATTATTCTGCTGGTTACCACTTGCTACAATAGGATTGCCATACCACATATTTCCGTTGTTTACAAAAATATTATTCGTAATGGTTGTTTTGGAATCATGTTTGAAACCTCCACCTGTATTAAGAATTGTTCCTGTATTCCTCTGAAAAAGATTCCCGTCAAAAAGGGTATTATTGGCCCCTAAGGTATCCTCGCCCCAGGATGGGGTATCACCAATCTTACTCGAAAAGGTAAATAGCAGACGACCTGTATTGTTTACAAAGGTGGAGTTTAAAACCTGGTATCGGTTTACGCCCCTAAAACTGGCAATTTGACCATAATTCCGAGTAAAATTACATTTATCTATTTTCACATAACGCTCCGTTGAAAAAATCAAATCCCGATTTTGGCTAAATGTAGATTCAGTTACCGTAATTCTATTGGTATAGTCACTGTCATTTTCCGATGTGAAATTTGGAGTAGACCCCCAATAGCTTCTAAAAAGGGTAGCAGAATTGTTTTTAAAGATGGAATTGGAGATATTAATGGTTGAATTATCCCCTTTTGACCAAATTGCTGTTTGGTTAGAAATTCCGGCAACCACAATTTCAGAAGCAATTACGGATGATCCGGAAACATCAAAAATAGTCCCATTATTATAATTGTTGGCAGAATCGGTAAAAGTAAAACCAGAAATATTCAATGTAAACCCAGATTCAATAACAAACATTCGGTATTCCCCAGCACCGGAAATGGTAATCCTATCCGCCCCGGCCCCTTTAATATTCATATTACTGGTCACATTGGGCAAATCGGAGGTAAGGCTTATGATACCCTTTAACCCTGCATCAAAAATAATTTCAGTGATTTTAGTATCCGCATTGGCGGTATTTATTGCCCAGCGCAAAGTTCCTATGCCATTATCATCAACAAGGGTAGTTACTCTTAATTCCCCCTGTGCAATAGACGATGAAAAACAGAAGACCGCAATAAGAAAATATAATATTTGATTACTTTTCATTCTCGATGAAATTTGTGCTATTGATGATGATTATAAAATGCTGTTCAAAGTTATAAATGCACCTATACATTGTTCTTTCATAACGTATTGAAATCAAAATTAGTATTTCATCCATAGCAATGGATTTATTATTGCATTAAAGATGTATAACTGTTAAAAAATGTTGTGTAATGCCTTTTTGGTATAGTCTTATTATTTTTAAAAGCGACTATTTTCAAACTGTAAGCAAGTTTCGACGCTTAAAGCTATAATTAGTGTCATTACCTTCTGGATCGGTATTTATAGAAGATTTTACATATAAATTTTCCTTTTATAAATAAAGAAATAGGAAAGGAAACCCCTATTTCATAACTACATAAAGAAAAAAAGGACTAATGCGAATGCAATAGCCCTTTTACAGTAGTTGTTGATATCCTGCTTAAAACAAAAACCTCAACAAAAATTCATTGGTATTCTTGGCACTGGCCAATTCGCTTCGGGTACTTACCTCATAGGCATATCCCAATAGCAACCTTTTTTTGATGCTGAAACTTACCAGTCCGGCAAAGGCACCATCTGTCCTATAACTTCCCCCAAACTCAAAGCTGTCATCGAAAGATAGCATAGTGTTAAAATCTACGGAGACCGGTGCCCCGCTTACATAGCGCCCCATGGCCGATGGTCTCAGCATTAGGTTGGAAGTAGGGTTTAACAGCACTTCATACCCTGCAGTGGCGTATACGTGCGGCTTGGCCAATGCTGCCGTTGCCACACCATTGTCATTATCCGCCCGTTCGGTGGACAATAACCTTGGTGCTGCCAGCGAAGCATACCACTTACCATTTTTCAACAAGGCCCCTACCCCAACATTGGGATTAAAACGGGAGATCGAGGAGATACTAGGGTCACTATTTATATTATAGGTCTCCAGCCCCGAAGTGTTGACACTATAGGAGTTGCCGCCTGCCTTTATTCCTAGGTAAAGATCTGTCCCTTGGGACAATTGCAATCTATAGGAGAAATCGATGCCCGTAAATGTTTGACTTTCCACAAAGGTATTACTGTTGTAAATGGATATCCCAATCCCTAAATTTTTGCCCAAGGTGGTTCCGAAGGATACCGCCTCTGCACTGGGTGCATCACTAACGCCTGTCCATTGTTGCCTAAAGGTGGCCGTTACCACGGTTTCCCCATCCACCCCAACATAGGCCGGGTTATAGGAATTCATATGGTACATATAATTGGTGATCACCCCTTCCTGTTGGGCAAATATGGTACCGCCTACTAATAATAGTGCGCCCAAAATAATTTTATTGTATATCTGCATGCTATGTATGTCTTTTATCTTAGTTAATGGGGTTGTTAATTTGAATTGATATAAAGCCAACCGTCCTGGTCTACCTTACCATCACCTTCAAAATCGATCTGGAAATAATACGAGCCTGAATCAGGCAGCTTGGCTCCATGATCTTTAAAACGCCCGTCCCAAGTATTCCGGTAGTTTCTGGCCGAGAATACCTCTTTTCCCCAAGAGTTGAACACCCTTACCAGAGAATTGGGATGGTTCTCAATATTGGAGATTACCCAGGTATCGTTGATTCCGTCCCCGTTGGGGGTAAAGGCTTTGGAAGCGTTCAGCTCCAAAGTGTCACATACATCCCCTTGTCCATCGCCATCACGATCTTCCTGACCAGGGTTGGAAACCATTGGACAGTTATCCTGGGAATCCTGAACTCCATCACCATCGGTATCTTTCTGTGAGTTGGAACAACCATTGGCATCCGCCACCTCATCTGCAGGGCTATCGGGACATTCATCCAGATTATTGTTTACGCCATCGTTATCATCGTCTTTTTGACTATCGCTACATCCTTGGGCATCCACGGCCTCATCCTCTGGGGATTCAGGACATTGATCTTCTGCATCGTTCACACCGTCAAAATCACTGTCCTTCTGGGAATCAGAACAACCATTGGCATCCGCTACTTCCCCTGATGGGGTATTGGGGCAATCGTCCAAATCATTGTTTACACCATCTGCATCGGCATCCTTTTGGGAGGCAGAACAACCATTGGCATCTGCTGTTTCTCCATTCGGAGTATTCGCACAGGTATCAACATTATCAATGACAGCGTCATTGTCACTGTCCTTTTGGGAATCCGAACATCCATTGGCATCCGCGGTTTCTCCGCTTGGAGTATTCGCACAGGTATCAACATTATCAATGACAGCGTCATTGTCACTGTCCTTTTGGGAATCCGAACATCCATTGGCATCCGCGGTTTCTCCGCTTGGAGTATTCGCACAGGTATCAACATTATCAATGACAGCGTCATTGTCACTGTCCTTTTGGGAATCCGAACATCCATTGGCAT
>TARA_R110000868_G_scaffold396971_4_pt1 | contig 20843 bp, 12 predicted proteins | sample TARA_R110000868 | Tara Oceans TARA_R110000868 (sample SAMEA4397489) | marine metagenome | biome: Polar Biome; feature: [SRF] surface water layer (ENVO:00010504); material: water (ENVO:00002006), including particulate matter (ENVO:01000060) such as... | depth 5 m | reverse complement strand
CGATTATTACCAAGAGATATAGGTGGACCACCTGCTCCAATCCAGGACTCACTAAACTCCTCATAACGGTAACTAGCCATGATCATCCCTTTGGTTTCCCAAGGTCCATGCAGACTTTCAGAAGTAGCCCAGTGAAGAGCTTTTGGATTTTCCCCCTGCATTGGGCGATGCAACAACACCCATTTTCCATGAACCTGTTTCGGTAGTAATACCGCGTTCTTGTTGTCTACATCATTAAGGTTTCCTGAAATTGGCCCTTTTAACTCCCAATTGATGAAATCTTTAGTAGTTGCCAGACAAATATGAACTTTGTTCCGATCTTCTGATTTGTTGTAATAATATCCGGTATAAAAAAAGTAATAGGTTCCATTTATATAGGTACACCGTCCATCTTCAACACCTAAATTATGATAAGCTTCATCTGGAGAAATAGCTGGGGTTTCCTTTCTCCAAACCAGTTCAAGAGTTGGAGTAAAAACTGCTAACCCTGCTGATGAAGGAGCCAATCCCTTTTTGGGATCAACCTCGCCTTGTGCACGATATAACATTACCGTTGCTCCACCCATTTCCAATAATTTTTTCTGTTCATCTGAATCCAATCCCCAGGCAACCATTAATGGACCTAATTTTTCTAAATCATCAATAAGAACAGCAGCAGGATTCAATACTACTTTAGATTCCCAATGTGAATCTTGTTTGGGTACCAAAACAGGCATTCCTTCATTCATTCTTGTAATTTTCAGAGAATGATTGATTTCAATACTTCTCTCCAGAGCTTGTTCATACATTGGTGTTGCGTCTTTCAAATGTGGCATTAAATCGAAATATTTTTATGAATTAGTTTTGTTTTGAAGCATCCAATCAAGCACATCCTGTAAAGGGGCTTGTGCATGACCAATTACGGAGTCGGCTGCGCCATAATACACGTGAAGTGTTTCCCCGATTACGACAGCACCTTCCGGAAAAACCACATTATTCACATCACCGAAAAGTTCAAAGTCTAGCTCAGGCTCTAAAAGTGGAATTGGACTTTTTGCTATCACTTTTTCCGGATTTTCTAAGTCTAATAATGCCATACCCATTCTATACACATGGTTGTTATCCACCCCATGATAAATAAGTAACCAACCTTCATCCGTTTCAATTGGAGTAGGACCAGCTCCAATTTTCAGATTTTCCCATTCAAATTCAGGACGCATTACGGTATGATCTTCCAGATTTTCTAAATGATGTTCCCAAAATCCCTCTTCAGGATTATGAAACTCCTGGATTGAATCGAGATAGATAATCTGAATATTAGGAACCACACGATGAAGCATGGCAATTTTACCGTTTATTCGTTTTGGGAAAATAACAGCATCTTTATCTCTTAGGTCTACTGGACCTGCAATACCGTTTTTTTCGATAGTTTTAAAATCGTAAGTAATTGCCAGACCAATTCTAACTCCGTTTACCTCATCAAATGCATGACGTTGAAGAGCGGTATAGGTAATCAAATATTGACCGTCAAGTTTCGATATTCTGGGATCTTCTGATCCAAATTTATTGAACCAATCATCGGTTCCAATAAAAGGTTCTTCCCTCCAATCGAAATGAATTCCGTCTTTACTCGAAGCATAACCGATGTACGAAATATATTTCTCGTCGAAACCAGTGTCTGGTTCTCCAGGTTGAACATTTTTCAACTTTATTCGTTCATAACCTTTTGGAATTGCCCTGAAAAGTAAATGGACTAACTCTCCGTCGTAAAAAGCACCGGGATTAAATACAGCTCCACTTGCCCACTCTATATCCTTTCTCGGTGCGAGTAAGGGAGTTTTTGTTTTTTTAAACAACATAAATTTTAATTGCCCCGATGTTAGTTTTGATTAAGTAAAGTATTCAGTTCTGTTTCGGTAATAATTCTTGATGTAGAATCAGTAAGATTTAGAAGTACAGCAATTTTCTCCGTCTCTTGATTCTGGTTGACCGTAAATACCCGATATTGATAGCTTTTTCCATCTTTTATCCAAATTAAGGGTTCTTCTGATTTTGCATAAAACCATTTGTTTGAAAGGGTAAATTGTTCTACTTCAAGTACCGTAAAGTCAGCTTCAATTGTAGATTCAGCACCAGAATTTTTATTTACGTTGTTTTCGCTGTTTATTCCATCATATCCGTAACCATGAAGGGAATTGTACATTTTGGTTTCTGCCACATTATTCCCATTGAGCCAACTTGCTAATAAACCGGCCATAATTGCATAATCATCGTTTTGGGTGGCTTCATATAATCTAATCATTCCTACTGAAGCTGCTCGGGTTGCATAGGCTATTTGTTCAAAATCTCTTTTGTTTGATGGATTTTGAAGATCGAAAGAATGAAACCAACCATTTACAAGTAGCATTGGGAAAAAGTTCTCGGCTTCAATTACTGCACTTTCTAGTTTTCCTGCTTCTGCTAATGCCATTGTTTGAGAATTTCCCCAGCCATGCCAACCACCTTCCCAGGAAAGATGTGCACCATATGGAGCATTTGTAAGATCACCATATTGAAGCATTGCTATACCTTCACTAAACTTATTAATTGCATCGTCATATTTCCCGTTTGATGAAACTTTAGATGCGGCAACCAATCCCAATAGTAATTCACTTGTAGCATCAGAGCCTGTTTCTCCTATCAACCATGTTGGCATTTCGAATCCATTTACTATTTTTGTTTTCGGGTATGCTTCAAGTACTTCATTTATGTGAGGAAGTATTTTATCAACCGAAAGAAGACTCATATTTGCAAAAGAAGAATCATATTCTGCAAGAACTCTTGCACCGGTTCCTAATGCCCACACTGCTCTTCCTGCCCACCAATTTACTTCATTCGCCACACTATTTTTATGCGTTGTGTTTTTCCTGAGTGAATTATCCCAAACAAAATTGTGAAATAAGCCATCTTCTGTTTGCATATACATTACAAACCGTAATAATTCTTTCGCTTTTTCCGCTGATTCTTCGTTTCCGGTGAGTTCAAAATGCCGTAAGTAAACTACTGCTGCCCTTGCCGCATCATCAACACAGGCTTCTCCTTCGTCGTCATCTCCAACCCAGTTATAGTCGGGGGCATCTGCATATATGTGTATAATTCGAAGATCCTCACCTCCATAACTAACTACTTCGCTTAGATAATCAAGATGACTAAGATTTAATATGGAAGAAGCAGGGTCCTCCTTTCCTCCGCTTTCTTTACAACTCGCTAATATCATTAGGCAAAGGATCATAGAAACATAAAGTGTTCTTTTTTTGTATGGATGGATATTCATTGTAGAGTTTCTGTTCATTAACTTTTTAGACCTGAAGAGGCCATACTTTTGATAAAATGTTTCTGGAAAATTAAATAAGCGATGATTACCGGAAGCGCCAATAAGAAAGCAGATGCTAACTGCGCCCCAATACTTGAATCTGACCCGCCACCTACGGCAAATAGTGCAACCATCTGGGGCATAGTCATTAAGCTTTGTTCACGAATCACAATAAGTGGCCAAAGCACCTCGTTCCAATTAGCTACAAAGGTCAGGATGGCAACAGTAACCACTACGGGTTTTGAAAGTGGTAAAATGATTCGGAATAATATCCCAAGTTCACTGCAACCATCTAATCTGGCAGCATCAACTAAATCCTGAGGTATAGTCAAAAAACTTTGGCGAAAAAGAAGAATAGAAAAAGCAGTGACCATAGTCGGAACAATTAGACCTGCAAGATGATCTGTTAACCCAAATTTTACAATCAAAATGTAGGTTGGAATTAGTGTAATTTGAAACGGAATCATCATTGTAAGCAGACTCAAAGAAAACATAAAGTCTCTTCCCTTCCATTTGAGTCTTGAAAATGCATATCCTGTTATTGAGCCAAACAGAGTAACTGATATTGTAACCAGACTTGTCACAATCAAACTGTTTAAAAATCCCTTTGCAATCGGGATGCGATCAAAAACGAGTATATAATTTTGCCATGTCCATATTTCAGGTAATAGTTCAATATTTCCTATTTCACCATCAGGCTTAAAAGTGCTGAAAAACATCCATATAAAGGGATAAGCAAAAACAATAGCACCGATAATAAGAGCTGAATATAGTAGCGTTTTTTTCATTTTAGTACACCTCCGTTTCAACAAATTTCCGTTGAATTTTCACTACTGTAAAGATGATTACCGCAAAAAATAGTCCCATTGTTGAAGCATAGCCCATGTGACCGAAATTAAATGCCTGATTATAGATATAAAGTACTGCCGATAATGTGGAATTCATTGGACCACCACCGGTCATTACATAAGGTTCTATAAATAGTGAAAATCCTCCAATAACGGATAAAACAATTACGGTAACAATAGTTGGGTTCAACATTGGTAAAGTGATATAGAAAAAGCGTTGAGTGGTACTGGCACCTTCCAACTCTGCTGCTTCATACAATTCAGCGGGAATACTTTGTAAACCTCCCATAAACAAAATCACATATAAACCCACATTTTTCCAAGTAGCCATAAAAGCGATGGAAGGCATTGCCCAATTTTCTGAAACCAACCAGGGAATTTGCCCCATCCCGAATTTGTGAAGAAGTTGATTTAATAATCCAGTATCGTAATTGAATAGTTGCTGAAATAAAATGGTAACAACAACTCCTGATACTACAACCGGTAAAAAATAAAGGGTTCTAAAGAAGCCTCTAGCTATGATTTTCTGGTTTAATAAATTGGCAAAGAACAGAGCCAAAATGATCTGAAGTGGAATATGCAGGACTAAAAAGATGCCTGTGTTAATAATTGACTGTAAAAAAACTTCATCAGAAAAGACCCTAATAAAGTTTTTGAATCCAACAAATTCCATTGGAGTAACTACATCCCATCGATGAAAAACCAGAATCAATGAAAACACAACTGGATATACAAAAAACAAAGAGAGATGAGCCATATAAGGCATACTCAACAAAAAGCCGGGTTTTATCATTTTAGAGAGTTTCTTCATCTATTTATTCCACTCCCTCAAAATCTGAATGGCTTCAATCATTTCGAGTGTAGCCTCTTCCGGTGTCATTTTTCCATAAACAGAAGCTATTTCATAATACCGAGCAACAGAATCCAGGATTTCTTTAAAGTCACGAACGCTATCAACTCCTCTTGTAAAAGCTGCCTGTTCGGCAAAGCGCGCTAAACTCGGGTTTAGCTTAAAAAAATCTTTAAAGTCAGGATCGGTAAGTAATTCTTTTCTTATGGGTATCTGACTTGCAAACTCAAGAAGGCGATAATCTGCTTCTTTGCTGATTAGGAACTTTACAAAATCCCAGCTTTCCTGTGGGTATTTTGTATTTGAAAAAATGGCAATATTCTTGTGATCACCATAGGTATATGCTTCCCCTTCATAATCATCAGGAACCGGTAGAGGAGCGTAATCATATTCAAGAGATTCTGGTGCATTTTTCTCGAGAAAAGAAATATTCCAGGGCCCTGTAAATTCAACAGCAATTTTACTGTAGAGGAAAGCATTTCCTTGTAATGTAGATTGCGGGAAATAACCACCCTCATAAATCTCTTGGTAGAATTTAAATACTTTTTTTGATGCTTCTTCATCAATAGCCAATTCGCCTTTATCGAAAAATGTTTTACCGCCCGAAGCATTGATATAACTAGTGTAATAATCGTAATATCTTTGCCACCAAATCGGTCGGATATCTCTAAACCCCATCCATTGATCTACTCTTCCATCACCGTCAATATCTTTGGTAATTTTTGATGCGGCATCTAAAAACTCTGAATAAGTTCGTGGAAACTCATTAACTCCTGCATCTCTGAACATTTTGGCATTGTATTGTACCATAATAGGATTTGTTTTCCATGGTACCTGATAAGTATGCCCATCTTTAGCTTTCACACTTTCTAGAATATCTTCAGGAACCCGCTCGCCCATTACTTGATAGTAATCCTCAAAAGTATCGAGTGCTAACAAGCCTTTAGCTCGAATGAAATCGTTGGTAATCCCAGGCCAGATATTTGAACAAATATCCGGTGTAGTTCCGGCAACCATCGCGGATAGCAAAACTTCTTCGCTCGACTGTCCTGCTGGTAATGCCTGTAGTTTAACCTGAACTACATGTCCTTTTGCATTCCATTCATCAACTAATTCCTTTGCTAAAGCAAATTCCTGAGGATTAGGAGATGACCAGTAAGTAATAGTTTTATTTCCATTCTCAGATTCCACGGTACTTTCATTGGAGTTATCGCAACTAACACTGAATACAAGAAATAAACCTATCAGCCAGCTTGCTAGTACAGCAAAATCTTTATATTGAAGCATTCTATGTACTGTATTAATACGCAATCAAAATCCCATTTCAAGTGTAAGACTATGGATGTTACCCAATCTGCCCATGGTTTTATAGCCATAGCTGAGTTTAGCAAGTAATCCGGTAGACAATTTTTGATGAACTCCGAATCCGGTGTTAAAACCTGATTCTACTTCTTTAAGAAACAAAGTTTCATAGCCTCCTCTCAAAAACACTCGCTGTTGAAATCCATATTCTCCACCAACATTTACGCTTTCGTAATTCGAACTTGGATGAAGAGCATCTATCGCAATCAATACATTATGCATTGGAGTTTTAACGGGCTCGAAGGCAATCCCAAATTGAAAATTTAGAGGAAGACTCCATGAATCCGTTTCAAAATTAACGGGAATACGATCGTTGTTTCCTTCACTAATCGGATCGGGATCAACAAAGGTTCTTAAATCTCTCCCCTTCATTTTCATATCGCTACCGAAGTTGTAAATCGTAGCACCAATCACCATTCCGCCAAGAAAATCCGTTTTGTATTTAGTACCTAGATCAATGGCAATGGCATTAGCTTTGGTATGCCAGATTCTTTGTTGGATGAACTTTAAGGTTCCACCAACACTAAATCGGTCGCCTACATTTGAAGCATAAGTAATCCCAAAAGATATATCAGCGGCATCAAAGGTTTCTCCGTTTCCATCCTGGAATTCTTCGGTTCGAACCAGCATTTCAGGAACACTAAGCATTGTAAGTGCGAAACCTACATTTCCAATTTTTTCAAAATTGAATACGGCGCCAATGTAATTGAAATCTAAACCGGTAACCCATTCACTATGTGTAGTAATGATTTCATTCTTTGCCACAGAAGCAATTCCTGCCGGGTTCCAGTAAAGTGCTGAGGCATCATCAGAAACTGCAACAAATGCACCTCCCATTCCTGTTGCTCTACTACCAACTCCTATTTGAAGGAATTCTGCAGCGGTAGTTCCAACTTTAGAAACCTTTTGTGCATGAAGCTGGATAGGTATAAACCCAAAGAATAGTACAGACAGAAAAATGAGATTCTTAATAGATATTTTCATGACTTTTCTCATTTTATCACCGCAAATCTTCCGGTTGTTTCACCAATACCTTCAGCCTCAATGTGATACATATAAACTCCAAAAGAGAGATTCATTCCGTCTTTAGTAACCAAATCCCATGCTTCCTGACCGTCCTCAATAGAAGAATCATGATAGAGTGTTTGTACTAACTGTCCCGTGATCGTATAGATTCTGATAGTACATTTTGCAGGTAGTTTCATGAAATAAATGCGTCGTTCTCCCCTACCTGCCCGATACGTGTTTGCAGGTTCGAAATCGCTGGAAGCTACATATGGATTAGGTACTACAAAGACGTCTTTAAGACTTTCTTTTGCAAAATTTTTGTCCAATGCTCCCCCATTCATACTGAAGCGATATTGATCTGAATTTTGAAACGGTTTCGTAGTTTCGAAAACAAATGATGAACCGGGCTGGGGTTCTTCTCTGGTTAAATCAGGTTGAAGAACAGGATCTGGTGGAATTAAACGAATCGACCAACTCGCTCTCCAATTACCTCCAGCGAACTGAGGCTCCAATCCAGGTTCCGTTCCCATAATAATTACAATAAGCTCTCCATAATCGTATTGTCCATTACTTAATCCGTCTACATCTTCAATGATTGAAAAGCGTTCTTTTTGACCTGTAATCGTATTTTCAATATAGAATTTAGTAGGAATTTCACGCATCCCGAAAGCAACTCTCATTGAAGTATCAGATACATTTTCGGTAAAGTGAATTTCAAAATTAGCAGGATATCTGATAAATCTTGAAACAAACAAACTGTTATTTGAAGCCGGCTCTACCAGTGGAGTAAAGTTTCCACCATCACCTTCAAATCCAACACTACTATCAATAATTGTAATCTCAGAAGGGCCTTCAATATCAATCGAGAAACCATCAGCCAATGGGGTTTGAATAGTCCCTTCTTCTAGCGGACCTTCAAAAAAAGGCTCGCTGTCTCCCGTGCTTTGCAGTGTAGCAATCGGGTTTATATTGGTTTGCCAAGTAGAGTCGTTCTGAAAACTAAGAACATATTCTTTCCCTTCAACCACCGTACCTGTTGAAAGGATATTAATTGAAATATTCCCAGTACCAATAATTTCTGATTCATCAAGATCGATATCAGGTGGAATATAACCAGCAGATGGAGCCCTTGGGACAACTACCGCAGTATTAACGTCTACATTGATATTCCCTGCTACATCATTTTTGATAATGGACGAGGTTGTGCTTGGCGAAATCCCTCTTATTTTTCCATCTTCACCAACCACATAACCACCTTCAGAATCACGTTCCACATAACCCCGATCGTAAGGAACCAATGCATAATAGTACGTTTTCCCGTTGATTACATCCCGATCGATGTAGCTGTGTTTAAGTCCTGAATCATTACCCAGATTAAACTGAACTCCATTTACTGCTACAGGATGAAGTCCTCTTAATCCGTTTTTCAAGTCAAATTGAGCTAATGGTTTTTGATAAATCGTACTTCCATAAGCATCGGTGATCAACAGATTTTCTTCAAAATTTGGTTCAGTTGAACGATAAATGAGATAACCTTCAAAATCGTATTCACCTAAAAACGGGTCGAACGAACTTTCTGCTTTATCATCCCAAAACAGAGTTACCATTTCGTCTCCTGCAACAGCAGTCAGGTTCGATTTATTTGGAGGACGAGCAAACTGGTAGTCAGCATTATAAATCTGCTGAACTATTTCTTTTTTTCGGGCAAGTGAAGAATTTGAAATATCTCTTGGATCGTTAAAATCTTTTTCCGCAAAAACCAAAGCCATTGAAAAACGTTCGGTTTGACCTGCTTTTAAAGGAAAAGCTCCAGACGAAAAGAACATCCCCAGATTTCTACCACCTTCAAGAACAATATCATCTAAAGGAGGAAGTGCTTCTGAAAAAAGCTCGAAATTCTGTTCATCATCAATCAACTCATATTGATGCACATCAAAAACTTGAAACCCTGTTAATCCAATTTGGTCCGATTCATCTTTATCTAGACCATCAAAATTTGGCTCGCCTTCATCAGGTCTACCGTTTCCTTCACCTTCATCAATTCCAGGATAATTCGCTTGATTGGGACCTAATCCATCCATTCCCACATCATTATTAAGTGGCTCACCAGAATCCCAAATTCCGTTTTCATTGATATCTGAGTAGCTCAACCAATCCATATCCTCATCTCCAGTCCACCAATATCCAGATTGATAAGCTGGCATTTGTTCCAAGGGTAAATAGAACGTCTCAAATTTAGATATATCATAGTTAGCTAGTACGTAACTCGTAATATTATCTTGACCTTCTATAAGTTGCCCTGCTCCACTTTCTCTACGCTCATTAGTAATCCCGTCAGAATCATTGTCTTTATTATCTGTAGAGTTCCCTGGTGATTCTAAGAATGAATAACCTGCAGTTCCTACTGGTCCCCATAAACCAGGAGAACCAATTCCATCATGATCCCACGCAAATGCGATATCTAAGTCTACATCATAGGCACCTTCATCATCACCTGAATCATCTGTTCCTCCTATTCCCCAATCAATGTATTGAGAGAAGTAGACTTCGTCGTAATCAACATCACACTCGTTAGTAATTTCATACAACCAAAAAATTACATCTTGTGCCAAAGGGTGATTCCATTGAAATCCACGGGCTTTAACTTCGATCCCTAAACCGCCCCGTGTTTCATCTCCCGTACATGGATAAAAATTATGTGGGGCTTTTGTCCATTCTTTATCTTCGGCATCATCATAAACGAAATAGGTTTCCAAATCGGCATTAAGCACTCCTTTTCCAAACCATCCATTCCATTGTCCAGCCCAATCTACAGAACGATCTGGCCAAACTTGAGGCCATGTTCTGTTATCATCACTTCTTGCTGGAGAATCTTGCAATGGATTAGAAAAACCGTAAAGAGGAGCAAATCCCCAAGGCACTTTTGTAATTGGATCCAGATCAATAAACTCTCTGTAATTTGTAGACATTGGAGTAATAGTATTTCCGAAAGCATCTTTGGTTTTTGCAGATACTATGAAAGCCACTCCATCCACATAAGAATGCCCACTTCCTTTAGGCCATTCTCCAGAAGGTTGATCTGGGTGACGAGCAATTTCTCCATGATTGGAAAACAATGTTCTTACTCTGTTTCCATCCATTACACCCCATTGAGTCCACTTATTACTACCATGATCAATGTTTTCCTGAGCATTTACAGGTATAACCAATCCGGTTAAAACCAGGGCTAAGACGATAAGTAACCACTGCATTTTCGTATTCAATATGTTCTCTTGTTTAATCACTATTTATCCTTTAAAAACTTATGTTCAAACCAATGCTAACCCGTCTGGGAGCAGAGTAGAAATCGGGTCGAAATAAATATTCGTCTTTGGTATTTAATCCTTGTGGAATTCCTGTTTGAAACTGCAGATTTGGAAAAGCTCTTCCCGTATCGGTATACACTTCAGTTTCATTCTGAGTATCGAATAGGTTATAAATTCTTGCAAACAAACTGGCATTAGTACCTTTAATAGTAAAACTTTTAGAGGCATACATATCAAAGTTGATGTAGGTTGGTTTCCTGTCTGAGTTCACCAATCCAATTCTCTCGTTCGATTTTGAAGGGGTATAAGGAAATCCGGAGCCATATTCACCAAGTATCGTTAATATCCAATTACTCTTTGTCAAAAAGCTTGTACTGGCATTCAGTTGATGCCTTCTGTCCCAATCTAATGGTACCAATTGTTTTTCAGTTTGTACTCCAGCCAGTTCGTCTAAGGCTCTTGATTGTGGGTCACTGGCATTTCCAGATGCAACCTGAAACGAATAATTTATATTGAAACTGAAATTATTCTGCATTCTTTTTTCAACATTCAGTATCAGTCCTTTAGTTTGACCATAATCAGTGTTGATATATCTTCCATATTTAGAAAGTGGGAATGGTTCATCAAAACCAGGTTGAATGGTTTCGATTCGGGTACCAAGTAGATTTCTAATATCTTTATAAAAAGCAGTAACCTGCACTGAAAGAATATTACTAAAGCCTTGCTGAAGCCCAATTTCATAAGAAACCGTTTGCTGTGGTTTCAAATCTGGATTACCAAAAATACGGCTTAATCCAACTTCTGGGTTATAAGTATAATCCGGGTTTATATAGAGATATTGAAAAGAAGGAACCTGAAAGAAATGACCATAAGAAACATGAACAACTCCAGTTTCTGAAATGGTATAAGCGATTCCAAATCGGGGGGAAATTTGCCAGTTTGGGGAGGTATTTGATTTAGCAGAGGTCGTTGGTTGTCCATAATCTGAAGGGAATGTACTGTTTGCATCAAAATAATCGTACCTAAGCCCCATATTAACTACCATATAGTCAAACTCTATTTTATCCTGTATATAAGCACTTACTTCAATAGGTCGCTCATCAAAATAAACATGATCGGGAGTTCCCTCAGGTGGAATTGCCGGCTCAAAACTGGTTGATGAATTGTTCAATACATCGAACGTTCTGAATTCAATAGAATAAAGTTTTAACAAAGCTCCTGCTTTTACCATATTCTGGCGATTCATTTGGCTGGTAATATCAAAACCAGTTAATAAAGTCCCGGTTTCCCTTGTCGTATGATCCATTACAACACCACCTCTGTAAAACCCGAAATTACCTCCAAGAAAACTCTGAGCGTCATCTCTTGGATATCTGGGATCAAGTGGATTTTCGTAAACATACGATTTACTCCGGTTAATAAAGTAAGCCCCCTTCAGATTGATGAAAGTTTTATTACTTATCAAATAGTTGTCTACAATATTAAGACTTATGGATTCTCCATAATTGGTAGGAATTCCATCGGGGTTATAGCTGTATAGGTGATTATAGCCTTGACCTTCATCATTTTGATATAAACCCGTAACTGATAGTTTATTCCCTTTTATATGGGAAGATGTGAGCTTTAACTGAACCGTATTTTGCTTACTCCAATTCATAGAACTGTATGAACTATCTCCTAATTCAGGTACAAAAACCTGTCTTCCATCCACTGTTACAAATTCACCATTCTCCTGACCGTCATATTTTGGCCGAACAATATTTTGTCCATATAAATAACCGTCATCGTTTACAGCTCTGCCCGACATAAAGAAATGAAGTTTATTATTGAACCCTGGAACAGATCCACTTAGAGAACCTTGAAAATCATATATATCAAGTGGTGAAATAGATTTATTGTTTTGGAATGCTTCATTATTCGTAGTTATATAATCTCCACTATAAACTGAGAAGTTACCTTCATATTCATCTCGACCATCTTTGGTAACAATATTTACTACACCTGATTGTGCCTGCCCAAATTCTGCATTAAATGTTCCTGAAATAACTTCCACTTCCTGTATGGAATTGTTTTCCACCTGATAGGCATAGGAGTTATCGAACGAATCGTTGATAGGAATTCCATCTACCAGATAAGCAACTTCTCCAAGTCTCCCCCCTCTAAAGTGACCATCAACTACTCCGGCCTGAAGGTTTACAACATCATTGAAGTTTTCAACTGGCATAATTTGCATTTCAGCTGAAGAAATAGATGCTTTCGATGAAGTTAAATCCTTTTCGACAATAGGTCTCTCAGCAGTTACAACTACTTCCTCTCCTTCAAACACACTTTCGCTTAAAGTAAAATCAATATTCGTTGTTTGGTTGATTTTAACTCGGACATCCTGAACAATTTGAGTTTTAAATCCCAAAAAAGAAGCTTTTAAATTATACGTACCCGGTGTAATATTTAAGATTACATAATAACCTTCAAAATCGGTTACTGCACCTTGTAAAGTACCTTCAATAACTACATTAACACCCGGTAATGTTTCTCCGGTCTCTGCATCAACTATCTGACCGGTAATTTTACCGGTAGTTAAAATATTAGGAGCCTTAGTTCCATTAATCAGAAATAAAGTGACAACAATCAGAAGAAGGGCACTCTTTGTTATTTGCATGATATGTGTTAGGTCAACGGTTGGTTTTAAAAAGGATTCCCGGGCATTCAACCCGAGATCCATGGATATAACATGATTGTTATATTATTTAATCAATGTCATTCTTTTCACTTCAGCAAAATTAGAAGTGCTTAAGCGGTACAAGTAAACTCCACTTGGTAAGTTCGCCGCATTAAAGTTAATGCTATGCATACCACTGCTCATTTTCGAATCTGTAATTAAATCTGCTACTTTTTGCCCCAGCATATTGAATACTGAAAGACTAACAACGTCAGTTTGAGCAAGCTCAAAACTAATATTAGTAGAAGGGTTGAAAGGATTCGGGTAATTTTGATTTAACTGAACTTTGAGAGGTCGATCTGTTCTTTCCGCGGGTTCGTTAGCAACCAATGTACCAACCGGAAGATCTGCTAGATTGGTGATACTAACATCATCCCAATAAGTAACGCCTTCGAAATGGTGCCAGTAGCGCAGGCGGACTTCCAAGCCAACCGCATCATCTGGTGGATAAACCACAAATGCGTATTGAGTCCAACCAGAATCTTCCACCCGGGTAGCTAACGGGATTACGTTTGGATTGTAATCACCATTTAATCGAATGTCTAGGCCTCCAATTTCGTTATAACCTGCTGCTCCAGATTCTAAGCTGCTATACCAAAGTGCGGTCATCCCAATATTGTTGTCTGCTTTCCCAATACTGTCTGGGAAAGGAACGTCCTCGTACTTCACCCAGTAGCTAACTAATACAGGTTCGCCAGTAGTTACCGGAACACGATCACTAATTGCAACGGCTTCGCTACCTTCTGCATTTAGCTGTTCAATTCTATGACTATACGTTCCGGTATGCGCTTCAGCATCGGTTCGAGTCATCGCAAACTGTAAAGTTTCAGGCCAATCTGCTGCGCCTTGATCAAAATTACCTGGAGCATACCAAGTATACCAGGTATCGCCCATGTCCATATTTGGATTGAACCAACCACCAGCCCAGCCTTCAGCTCCTTCTGCTGCGCGGATAAAGATATCTTCTAAGTATACCGTACCAGTAGCACTTGCTCCTTTACGGAAGGTAATGCGAACACTTTTAGCTGCCTGTGAAGTAGGCAATGTAATTGCTCCCAAAGATAAACTGTTTATTTCTACCCAACCTGAACTTGCAGCATCTTGTGGTACATCAATTACAACTGGTGCACCTAGTACATCAACTCCTTGGGCGTCAAAAAACTCATACACTAATTGGAATTTTTCAGCATCGGTAGCTGGGTTTGTATTTACTCCCTCTACAAATACCCAGCCTCCTACAATGATTTCAGGAGTTCCATCACCAGGAATTCCTCCTACCCAATTACGCACTGCTTCACCTTGCGCCCATGAGGCCGCTCCGGTGCCACTTAATTTTAAGCTATAACTTGGGGTACGGTACTGTTCGGTACTCCATGTTGCTCCTGCCCCTTCCGGACTCCAATAAGCTGGGGTTTCTGCTTCAAACCCACCATTGCTTAGAAGATTAATACTTTCAGCTTGTGAAAGTATGGTATTAGTTTGAGCCATAACTGAACTTGATACCAAAAAGGTAAAAAGAAACAGCGTACTCAAACATATTTTAGTAAATGTTTTCATAGAGTTCTGCTTATTTATTAATGTTTTATCTGATCTATCCAACGACTAGTATCACTTTAGGAAGCGCTACCAATTTTTTAAAAATTTTTAAACTGAATTTCTAACAACTAATTCAGTTGGAATAGTGAGTTGATGACTCCCTCTCTGAAATTTTGAGGGTTTAATGTCACTCTCATCAAGAATTTCGGTGAGGTAGCGAAGTGCTAATTCTCCGAACTGTTCTTTAAAAACTCGAATGGTCGTAAGCTGAGGTGAAGCAAACTTTGCTCCATCTACATCATCAAAACCAACTACAGCTATATCTTCGGGTACTTTGATATGATGTTGTTCAGCGTACTTCATAAAACCTAATGCCATTGCATCATTTGCACAAAAGACAGCAGTAGGTGCTGCTCCCGATTTCATTAGTTTTGCACCAAGATTATATCCGGTTTGCAACGTAGGTGAATCCTCTTCCTCAAGAAAAACCAAATCAGAGGTGTCCTTATGTCCTTCTTTTAACATTGCAAGTTGATAGCCTTCCAAACGTTCTGAGATACTGGGGTGATATGGATCTGCACCTAGAAACGATATCCTTGAATGACCTTTACCTATTAAATATCGAACCGCTTCTATAGAGGCATTCCTATTATCGACAGAAATACTTGGAAATGACTTATACTTATAATCAACTAACACAAAAGGAATACCTGATTCTTCTACTTCTTCCAACAATTCGCCACTTACTTTTCCGGCGATAATTATTCCATCTACATTTCTTTCTTTAAGCAATCTAGGTGTATCCTCACCTGCTTTATAATCATCAGAAACAGTAGCTAGTAATACATATAAATTATGTTTCTTTGACTCAAATTCAGCTCCAAGAAAAATACGGGTGTAAAAAGGTTCACTTAGTGTAAAGTGGGTTTCACGTAGTATGAAGCCAATATTATTTGTTCTGTTGGAAGCAAGATTACGGGCTGATGCAGTAGGCACATAACCAAGTTCTTCAATAGAATTCAGTATGTCTTTTCTTTTTTCGTCACTTACATATCCTTTTTGATTTACAACCATTGAAACAGTTGACATAGAGGCGTTTGCATGTATTGCAACGTCTTTTATAGTGACTTTTTTCTTCGTTTTAGTGTTTGTCAAAATTAAATCCTTTGTTTTGTCGAAGCGCTTCGATAAATTTATAGAAATTAAACTGAAAAACAATACTTTTTTTTGCTTTTATTAAATTCCATTCAATAAAAGTGTATTTAGACTCCACCGGATATTGATACCCTAACCAAATTAGAACTATGTCAAACATCGAAATTAACAACGTTTTCAAGAACTACGATCAAACCAGCGTGGTAAAAGGAGTTTCACTAACAGTTAGTGATGGAGAGTTTATGGTATTAGTGGGCCCCTCTGGCTGTGGTAAATCTACCCTTTTAAGAATGATTGCAGGTTTAGAAAGTATTGATTCAGGGACTATTTCAATTGATGGGGAAATTATAAATGAAGTACTACCTAAAGACAGGAATCTTGCTATGGTGTTTCAAAACTATGCACTGTATCCACATATGAGTGTTTATGAAAACCTCGCTTTTGGTTTAAAAATGATGGGTACAAAAAAGAAAGATTATGATAAACTGATCAGAGATACATCTGAAATTCTAGGGCTAAGTGAACTATTAGATCGTAAGCCTAAACAGCTCTCAGGTGGGCAAAAGCAACGCATTGCAGTTGGTCGTGCTATTGTAAGAAACCCAAAGGCTTTTCTTTTTGATGAACCCTTAAGTAATCTGGATGCAAAGCTACGCATTCAAATGAGAACTGATCTTTTAAGACTACACAGGCAACAAAAAGCTACCAGTATTTATGTTACCCACGATCAGGTTGAAGCGATGACTATGGCAGACCGGATTGCCATTATCAATAAAGGTATAATTCAACAGGTAGATTCTCCCCTTGAGGTTTACAACAACCCCGTTAATCTTTTTGTTGCAGGATTTATTGGAAGCCCTACCATGAATTTTATTACAGGCTCAATAAAAACGATTGATGGAGCCTTAATTTTTGTTTCTGAAAATGGATCCAATCTTGTTCAAATCCCTGAAACGCTATTTAAAGACGGCAAAAATTTGTTATCTGAAAAATTAGTCCTTGGTATCCGTCCCGAGGATATTTATTTGCAAGACAATACTGAATCAAAATCACTAAAATCTTCGGCTTCTTACCCTATCGATCTAATTGAACATATGGGTGATGTATCTCTGATTCACTTAGCTTTAGAGAAAAACGTGACATGGACCGTTAAAACACCTCCTCAATCTCAACTTAGTGTTGGTTCTGAAACAGTGATTTACTTAAACCCAAAGAAAGTGCACTTCTTTAACAAAAAATCTGAGTTAAAATTAAAATCAATCTAGTATGAGTAGCCAGTGATTATTGACAAACCAGCAGGAAATATTTTCCCAACTATTCATTGTCTTTTATTGAACTCTAAAACAATGCACGGAAAAACAAAAGTGATTAATTTCTTATTAATCATCGAATTGATGGGTGTATTTTTTTTATCGGGCACTTTAAGCGCTCAACAAATTGATATAAACAGAATCAATCAAATGCCCGATTTTCCAACTCCATATATTATGCGTGATTGGGAAAATGCAACCATAGAATATGATTCCTTCGTTTTTAACCTAGATGCCACCGGACAATATTTACCAGTATTATTTTTCAGGGATACCCCAGTCAACTACCCAAATGAACCTAGTTTTGGTTTGCATACGGTAGTAGGAACTTCCTCTCCCACTTCAGGAGAAGCCATAAATGTGCTGCCAGCTCTTATTGGAGCTTCATTAGTTGGAATTGATAAAAGTGATCAGAATGGATACAACTGGGTAAGAATGAGCCGGGAATTTTTCAATAAACGCCCTGAAGAAAATGTCTATCTCAACCATCCTTCTACTGAAAGTGGCGATGACTGGTGGTACGCTACTATGCCAAGTGTGTTCTTTTATCAGCTTTATGATTTATATCCTGAAACAGAAGACTTCGAATATCAGTTGAAAAGCGTTGCAGATCAGTGGTCAACCGCTATTGATAAAATGGGTGGTAGTGCTACTCCTTGGAAGGTTCCTAATATGAATTATCGGGGTTGGTATTTATCGACTATGACTCCTTATACCAGTGGAGTTAAAGAACCGGAAGCTGCCGGAGCATTAGCTTGGATGTTATACAACGCTTACAAAGAAACCGGTGAAATCAAATACAGAATGGGTGCCGAGTGGGCTATGGAGTTTTTGAATGCATATCCATCAAACCCGTCGTATGAGCTACAGCTAATTTATGGCATCTACACCGCAGCAAAAATGAATGCTGAATTGGGTACAGAATATGATGTTGAAAAAATGTTGAACTGGACATTTGATGTAGGTCCATTGCGTGAATGGGGATCTATTGTAGGTAATTGGGGCGGACTTGATGTTTCTGGTTTAATAGGTGAAGTTAATGGAAGTAATGATTATGCCTTCTCTATGAACACATTTCAGCAAGCGGGAGCATTATTACCATTATTACGTTATGATGATCGCTTTGCAAATGCTCTTGGTAAATGGATGCTTAATGCAGCAAATGCATCCAGACTTTTTTATACAGAATTTCTACCAGATAATAAGCAAGACAGTGACGAATGGGCTCACGAATATGACCCGAACTCTGTACTTGGTCATGAAGCAATTAGGGAATCGAAATTCAATTTATCTCCTTATGCAACTGGAGATGCCATTGCCGGAGGCTGGGGAAGTACCAATCTTACTTTATATAGTTCTTCTCATGTCGGATACTTTGGTAGTATTATTGATACCACAAATGTGGAAGGAATTCTGAAATTGGACTTATTGAAAACGGATTTCTTCAGGGATGAAGCCTACCCTACCTATTTGATAAATAATCCTTACGAAAGTTCAAAAACGGTGTCTATTGATGTGGGCAACGGAAGCAAAGATATTTACGAATCAACAACCAATAGTTTTATTAGCACGGGAATTACAGGAGATACTGAAATCACCATTCCTGCATTGAGTTCTTTTGTAATCGTTCTTACCCCGAGTGGTAGAATAAAATCTTATGAATACGATAAACTGTTAGTTGATAATGTCATTGTTGATTATATGTCCGGCCAATCTGTACCGAATTATCCTCCAAGAATTAAAGGTCTTGCAGCTGTTTCCCATAAATTATTGAAGTCAGATTCGACTTTTATTTATGCAACTGCTGTAGATACAGACGAAGATTTACTGAACTATACCTGGTCATCAGAGTCGGGAACATTTATTGGTACTGGTTCAAAAGTAACATGGGTAGCTCCGGATACTTCAGGCGAATATACCATTCAGGTACAGGTGAGTGACGGCAGTAGCGACCCTATCATTGAACACTTAGTTATTGAAGTAGTTGAAAAATTCAATTCAGCACCGAAAATTAGCAGTCTGAATGCAAACCCGAGAAAACTTGATTTAGGTGGCACATCCGAAATCAGTTGTTTAGCTAGTGATGAAGATGAGGATGAAATTTTGCTTGGATGGAGTAGTTCGGGCGGAAGTATTGAGGGAACAAATGAAACCATTCAATGGAAAGCTCCGGAAACAGAAGGAAACTTTTACATTAAATGTGAGGCACGCGACCCGGATGGAGAAAGTGACTCAGATAGTATTGCTATTTCAGTGAGGGATTTGTCCGAAATCAATTCAGGTAATCTGGTGTTATACCTTCCGTTCAATGGAACTGCGTTAGATGAAAGTGGGAATTCTACCGAAGTAACGTTAAGTGGAGCATCACTTACTTCAGACCGATACGATGACTCCCAAAGAGCATATAGATTTGATGGGATCAATGATTTTATAAAAGTGACTAACTCCGAACTTCTAAATTTCTCGGATGCCATCACCCTTAATTTTTGGATTAACATTTCCACCTTTTATGATAGGGAGCAATATCCCATTTCACATGGCAATTGGGAAAAGAGATGGAAAATATCTGTTTCGGATAATATTCTCCGTTGGACGATAAACACCTCATCCGGAATTACGGATCTTGATGCAGAAACTGCCCTCGAAAAAAATAAATGGTATAATATTACCGCTTATTATTCCGGGGATGATATGGAATTATATATTGATGGAAACTTGGACGCCTTTAAATACTGGAACGGAAGTATAAGCCCCTCTCCTGTTGACTTAACTATTGGTCAGGTGCTACCCAACAATAATCAATACAATTTTAACGGGAAAATTGATGACATACGATTGTATGATTATCCTTTGTCGCTCCAAGAGATTACTGAGCTTTTAACACTTAGTACGAATAATGAAGAAGAAAGTAAAAGTGAAATCCCCGAGAATACCGTTCTACATCAAAATTATCCAAACCCATTTAACCCTTCTACCGTTATTAGTTACCAATTATCAGAACACAGTTTGGTTTCGTTAAAGGTTTATGATTTGTTAGGTCGGGAAGTTGCCACCTTAGTTGATGAAAGAGTAAATGCCGGCAAACATCAGGTAACCTTGGACGCTTCAGAATTTTCAAGTGGCATTTATTTCTACCGACTTACAACCAATAACATCTCCTTTACCAAAAGGATGATATTAATGAAATAAAGAAGCTTACGGAGTATTTAGAAGCTGGAGGTTGGATGATTGATATTGGAGCACCTTTTACGTAGGAGACCATTGGAATTACTCAGCAAGATCATCACGAGTCCGGTACTAATCTAACGCTTCAAATCGATTTAAATGCATTTAAATAACCTCCCTTGATACCTGCTACTTTGCTTTTTACAGGCTGTTCCTCCCATCCTTATTAACGAGGGGATTGAGGGAAGATCGGT
>TARA_R110000868_G_scaffold1844_18_pt1 | contig 20847 bp, 18 predicted proteins | sample TARA_R110000868 | Tara Oceans TARA_R110000868 (sample SAMEA4397489) | marine metagenome | biome: Polar Biome; feature: [SRF] surface water layer (ENVO:00010504); material: water (ENVO:00002006), including particulate matter (ENVO:01000060) such as... | depth 5 m | reverse complement strand
GCGCAGTCCCTGCTCGGCCTGATGCGGTTCACGGGGTTTGGCGTGTCACAGGATCAGGCGGAATCGGCATTCTGGTGGTCGCTTGCCGCCGACGCCGGAGACGAAGGGGCAAAAACCGGCAGCGCGCTTCTGAAGAACCTGCTGAAACCCAGCGAACTGGTGCAGTCGAGACGACTGCGGGCACGGTGGGGCAGCCTGATCAACGACCTTACGGACATCCCCGCCGGCAACACCAACCGCCGGGACATGAACGACGCATTGCGGGATGCATCGGAACAGGGCGAAATCGATGCGGTCCTGTCACTGCTCGCCCGCGGCGCGGACGCGGACAAAGCCGGGGAAGAGGGCCGCAACGCCGTTATCGGTGCAGCCTGGCGGGGCCGGTCGCAGGTTATCCAGCTCCTGCTGGACCGGGGTGTGGAGACCGAGCTCCCCGATTCTGAAGGACGCACGCCCCTGATCTGGGCGGCGATCAACGGCCATACCAATGTCGTCGCACGTCTCCTGGAGAGCGGAGCCAATCCCGACCGCCCGGATTCAAACGGCGGCACAGCTCTTATCCGCGCGGCATGGAACGGGCATGTTGCGGTACTCCGCAGCCTGATCGACGCGGGCGCAGACCTGAACGCGCAGGACCGGAACGGCCTGACGGCGCTCGCGCACGCAACCCGCGAAGGCAACAGGGCCATTATCCAGACGCTTCGCGATGCAGGCGCCCGCTAGGTCGGGTTTGGCGCACTGGCCGGCGGACGATATACTCCCGCTCACCCAGTTGATTGGCATATTCAGATGACCGTTTCCAAGATCGCCTTTGTCGCCGCCAGCTCCGAATCGGCGCAAAAGGCCTACCGCAAACTGACGGCAAAATACGATCACGTGCCGCCGGAGGAAGCGGATGTGATTGTCGCCCTTGGCGGCGACGGCCATATGCTGGAAACCCTGCACGCTTGGCTCGATACGGATATCCCTATTTACGGCATGAACCGCGGCACGGTCGGCTTTCTGATGAACGAATACCGGGAAACCAGCCTCGTCAAACGCCTCGCGAATGCCGAGCGGGTCCAGCTGCGACCGCTCGAGATGACGGTGCTGGACGTTGAGGGAAATGCAAGCAAGTCGGTGGCCATCAATGAAATATCGCTGCTGAGACAAACCCGACAGGCTGCGAAACTGCGGATCAAGATCGACCGCAAGGTCCGGCTGCCGGAACTTATCTGCGATGGCGTACTGGTGGCGACGCCGGCGGGCAGCACGGCCTATAACCTGTCCGCGCACGGCCCGATCGTGCCGCTGGACGCAAACCTGCTGGCGCTGACCCCGATCAGCGCGTTCCGTCCGCGGCGTTGGCGCGGTGCGCTGCTGCCGGCATCGGTGACAATCACGCTGGAGGTGCTGGAGCCGCGCAAACGGCCGGTCAGCGCGGTCGGCGACTATACCGAGATTCGCGATGTGAAGCGGGTCACGGTGCGCGCGTCGAGCGACAAATCCTTCTCCCTGCTGTTCGACCCGGAACACAATCTCGAAGACCGCATCCTGAACGAACAGTTCACCCCCTGACCGGAGCACGCCGAATGCCTAAAATCGTCGCGGAAGACGACGTCATAATCCGTACATCCCAGGTCATCCTGGACCCCGATACAGACCCCGAACGATACGCCGCCATTGCAGACTATTACCACGTCGATGTCCCCGATTTCGACGGCTGGGTGAACAGTGTGCGGGCATCGATCCCGAAGCTTTATCCCGCAAGCTACATGATGGTCGAAGGCCAGGACGCATTCCGGGCGGCGATCCGGGATGCCGACGGCATCGTCTGCGAAACCCTGGCCGTGGGCGAGGAAGAACTGGCGGCGGCGCCCAGGCTCAAGGTCGTGCAGAAATTCGGGACCGACATGCGCAATATCGACCTGGACGCCTGCGCGCGCCACGGCGTTGCGGTGTATCCGCTGCGCCGGCGCGTCAACGTGGCCGTGGCGGAACATGCCTTCGCCATGATGATCTCGATGGCAAAAAAACTGTGCCTGGTTAATCACAGGATCGACGAAGAAAGCCTGCGCGAGGCCGGTTTCCAGCCGCGTATGCACGACCGGCGGCATGCTGCGGCCGCCAATTGGGGCCGCGTTCACGGCCTGGGCACGCTGTACGGTTCCACGATCGGTTGTCTCGGCCTCGGCGAGATCGGGCGCGAGGTGGCGTCCCGGTCGACGGCGTTCGGCGCAAACGTATTGTATTACCAGCGCACCCGGCTGCCCGAAAATATCGAAAAGCCGCTGGGCGCAACCTATTGCGGATTCGAAGAACTGCTGGAGCGGTCAGACTACGTGAGCGTTCACCTGCCGATCAACGACACCACCCGCGGGATGATCGACGCCGACGCCTTCGCCCGCATGAAGGACGGATCGTTCCTGATCAACATTTCACGCGCCGCGATCATAGACCGCGATGCGCTGATGGACGTTCTGGAAAGCGACCGGCTGGGCGGGATCGCCCTGGACGTGCACTACGAAGAGCCGTCGCCGCCCGACGAGCCGCTGAAAAACTATCCCAAGGCCCTGCTGACGCCGCATTCCGCTGTGGCGGGCCGGCTGAACGGTGCCGCCGATATGGAAGAACTGATCGGCAACCTCGCCGCCGAAATCGGCTAAGTGCGCCGATACCGCGTGTGGCCCGGTCCTACTTAACGACCAGCCTGTAATCGGGGGTCGTGTTCAGCGGACAGGAATAGACGTATTCCCCGGGTTTCAGGGTGACCTTGTATTCCTTGCTCGTGCCCTGAACCAGGCCGCCGCCGGAAACGCTTGTCTTCGTCACCTTGTGTAATGGATTCCGCCAGTCATACCCCTTGGACCGCAGCCAGAAACCGAGTTCGTATGGCACGTTTTTGTTGACCACGCGAAAGGTGTAGCTGCCGGGTTTGAGCTCCAGGACTTTGGCTGCCCCGAGCCGTGCATCGCCGGTCTTGCGGTTGATCACGACGCAATCGGCCTTTTTCGCCGGCTTGTAGCCGTGATCCAGGCCGTTCTCGGATTCGACAAACTGGCAGCCGACCTGAGTCAGTTCGATCACATGGCCTGAATCCGCCGCCGATGCGCCGATTGTAGCCGCGGCCGTGCCGATCCCGGCGATCGCCGCGACCGTCGCGGCTTTGAGAAAACATCTCCCGGACATATATCCCTCCTGTCAGCGGGCTGCCGTACAAAAAACATCGCATCCGGACCGGCCTGTACCGGCTGTCGACCCCGCATTTGAGGCCCTTTTGCCATCCGCGCAATTCAACTAGATGTGAGGTTGAATGTAAATCAGCGCGACCGCGCAACGCGAACAGGCGCCGACAAATCCGGAAGGGCGACCGGACGGAGAGAACGCTACGTTGCCAGGTTGATCATGGCGTAGCCCCACATACCGGCACCTGCGCAAATCGACACGGTCACGATGCCGCGGCTCATCGCCGTTGCGGCATCATCGTTGCCCCGGCGGCGAAGCCAGGCCAGTTTCCGACGTCTGCGGGATCTGATCTTCATGGTCTTATCACTCAGGTTCAGCAACGCAGATTAATATGCAAATTTCGTGCCATTTCGATTAGCTGTTATATTTCAACGCATTGGACGTTTTTTCGAAAACAACTCGGCAATATTCTGTAAAAATTTCCGACGCTTCTTTTCCAAGTCGATATGCTAGAAACGCCTGAACCCGAATTTCTGCGAAAGTTCCATGACCGAATCCATTCTGCTCGACCGCGACGGCGCCTTGGCTACCGTCACGATTAACCGCCCTGAAAAAAGAAACGCCCTCGATGCCGCCTCGTGGGCGCGCATCGGCGATATTTTCGAAGACCTGTCCGCGGATGCCGATCTTCGTTGTATCGTCGTCACCGGTGCGGGCGAAAAGGCGTTCGGGTCCGGCAACGATATTTCGGAGTTCGACACGTTACGGGCCAATACCGAACAGGTCCTGCCCTATAACGAGATTACCACACGGACCGTCATGGAGATCGAGAACAGCCTTCATCCGACAGTCGCCCGGATCCAGGGGTTCTGTCTGGGCGGCGGGCTCGAGATCGCCCTGTGCTGCGATATCCGTATCGCGACGCCGGATTCAACGTTCGGCTTGCCGGTCAAGAACATGGGAATATTTCTCGACCCCGCGCTGGCCGATACGCTGGTCAACGCGGTCGGCCGCGCCACCGCGCTGGAGATGGTTCTCGAAGGCCGTATGCTGACCGCCGAGGAAGCCCTGAACCGGGGGATTGTTACCCGCGTGGTCGAGCCGGACGGGCTCGATGCCGAGATCGCAGCGACGGTAGAGCGCATCAGCGCCGGCGCGCCGCTGGCCCAGCGCTATAACCGCCTCGCCGTGCGTAATGTGAACCGGGGACGGCCGATCACCGAAGAAGACAAGATACGCGCCGCGTCCTATGCCGACAGCGAGGACTACAACGCCGCATGGACCTCGTTCATCGCCAAGCGCAAAGTCGAATTCAAGGGGCGCTGAGGCGCTACAGGTCGACATCCGCGTTGTCGAAGCCGGCCCGGATGGACTCGATGGTCGCCGGGTCGAAATAATCCGCCACGCGGGCACGCACGGATTCTATATAGGCCGGATCGTGCTGCGCCGCGGACCATGCGGCGCCATCCCGCGACTGAACCCGCCATTTGGCGCACCATGTCGTCGTTCGCAGCCACGTAAAACGCCGCAACGGCGCGCAGCAGGGGCGGATCCGGTCGGCCAGGTCCTGTGGCAGGGCATCAAAATACGCCCGGTAAAAGGCGCCGGTTTCCGCGGCGGTCAACGCTGTCGCGACATCCGCATCCCACATCGTCGACGTGTAAACGGTGGCATGGGCGAGATCGATCGCCGGCGCGCCGTAGACCATTTTTTCGAGGTCGACGAAAACCGCCACGCCGTCCGGCCGCATCATGAAATTGCCCGGGTGGGTATCGGTGCCGACAAGGGTAACGGGGATATCCGCATCGCCGCCAGATGCCGCAAAGGCGCGGGCACGGTCCAGTTCCTGTTCGATCTGCAACCGTCCCGCCGGCGCCAACCCTGCATCGGGCAGGAAACGCGCCTGGGCCTCGATCACGTCGAGCGTCGCGGCGACCGGATCGGTATGGGACGGTACCGGCGGCCGGGCGTTTTCCGGTGGAACGGCCAGGGCATGAATGGCGGCCAGTGCACTGGCGATCGCCGGCAACCCGTCCGGTACCGCCGGCGTACCGCCCGCGACCTCCGAAATAACCAGCGCCCCCCAGGGAATGCCTCGCGCGGGCGCGATCGTCGCGATCAGGTCGGGAACGTGCCCGCTTGCCGCCGCACGCCGGAAACAGGTCGCCTGATAGGCGAGATTCGCATCGGGGTCGTAGCCGAAGGAACTGAGCCGTGGAATCCGCAATACCGCGCCGGTGCCGCGAATCCGTACATGGGCATGGATCAACCCCTTCGCACGCATCGGTTCGAGATCGTCCGGCCCTACGGTCGCAAACCCGTCCACCTGACCGAGGGCGCGAAACAAGGCCGTCATGTCGGCGCCGCCTGCGTTCCATTTCTCGGCGGCTGTTGTTTGAGTGCGCTGTACCATTCTGCGGCGGAAAGTGCGGCGGATCGCGGACATATGTCAACATGGCGACCTGCAATTTCCGCACGCGTTCCCCAATTGTATCGGCTTGCGCCGCAGACTAAGCTGCCCGGCTTCAGGGGGATACGTGTCCGACATTAAAGATAAACAGCCCGGCCCGATGGTCTCGCGGGCGGCAATGCCGTACTGGCTCGCACTTGTCTGCCTGGTGTTCGGCGCACTGACATGGGCCGGCAGTTCCGTCGCCGGGCGCGCGGCATCCGGCAATGTGCCACCTTTCAGCCTGTCGTTTATCCGCTGGTTTTTCGTCGCGCTGTTGTTCCTGGCCGTTAGCTGGCGCGAAACCTGGGCGCAGCGTCACGCCATTGCCCGGCAATGGCCGCTCCTGGCGGCATTCGGCTTTTTCGGTGTAGTCGGGTTCACCGTTCCCTACTATGTCGGGCTGCAGTTCACCGTCGCGGTCAACGCGTCGCTGATGAACGCGTCGGGCACCCTGTGGATCGTGTCCACCGCCTTCCTGATGACCGGCGCGCTGATTAACCGCAAGCAGGCGCTTGGAATCGTTCTGGGGTTCACCGGAACGGTAATGATCGTACTGCGCGCCGACTTATCGGTCCTGGCCGAATTCTCCATCAATATCGGCGATGTGCTGGTGCTGGTCGCATTTTTTTCGTGGGCGGTCTACACGGTGATGCTCCGCTGGAAACCGGTCGATATCGGCGAGATGCCGTTCCTCGCGGTTATGACCAGTATCGCGGTTCTGATGATGGCGCCGCTTTACGCCATCGATCTGTGGCAGGGGAAATCCTTCGAGGCGAATGTCGATAATATCGGCATCATCACATACGCCGTGATCTTCCCGTCCTTTTTGTCCTATATCCTGTGGAACCGGGCCGTGCCGGTCGTCGGCGCCAGCGTCGCGGGCATGGCGCAGTACCTGATCCCCATTTTCGGCGTTACCCTGTCGGTGATACTGCTGGGAGAACAGATCGAAAATTACCACATGGCCGGCATGGCGGTGATCTTTACCGGGGTCTGGCTGGTGACATCCGGACAGCGGCCGAACGCCGAAACCGGCACGTAACAGGGCGGATTGTTTCAGCGATCAATTTGGGGAACGAACGATGACGACTGACGAATGTATTTTGATTGCGGGCGCGGGCCCGGTCGGCATGACGACGGCGCTGGCGCTGGCGAAGGCAGGCATCCCGGTCAGAGTGTTCGAGCCGCTGGACCATATTCCCGCCGATCACCGCGCCTCTACCCTGCATCCGTCGACGCTGATGATGGTCGAAAAGCTGGGCATGACGCCGGAACTGCTGCGCCGCGGCATCGAATCGCCGCTGTTCCAGTTCCGCGACCGCATAACCGACCGGATCGTTGCCGAATTCGATTACCGCGCCATCGACGATGTGCTCACCTATCCCTATGCGCTGCAGCTCGAACAGCACAAGACCATCGCGGTTGCCTATGACATTGCAAAGGATATCGATTGTTTCGAACTGATCCGCGAGCGCGAAGTCGTCGCGCTGTCCCAGGATGACGAAGGCGTCGAAATTACCGTCGAAGCCCCTGACGGTTCCCGCGAAACCTATGCCGGCCGTTTCCTGATCGGCGCCGATGGCGGCCGGTCGATCGTGCGCAAGACGCTGGGCATCGATTTCCCGGGTTTCACCTGGGAAGAGCGCTTCATCATCGTATCGACCTATTACGATTTCGAAGAAGCCGCCGGCTACCGATACCGCAACTATGTCGCCCATCCCGAGCGCTGGTGCGCCATGATCAAGGTGCCCGGCGACGAGAGCGAAGGCGTATGGCGCGCCCTGTTCCCCGCCTTCGGCGACGCACCCGACGAAGAAGTTCTGAGCGACGAATGGATCCAGGCGCGCTTCGCCGAATGCTATCCCTACGATCCGCCCTACGACCTGCTGCACCGGAATCTGTACAGCGTGCACCAGCGGGTTGCGGAATCCTTCGCGAAGGGACGGGTCGCGCTCGCCGGCGATGCCGCCCATGTCAACAATCCGCTCGGCGGGATGGGCATGAACAGCGGCATCCATGACGGCATCAACCTCGCCGACAAACTGGCCGAAGCCTGGCACGGCGGCGATCACGAAGCGCTGCTTGCCCGCTACGACCGCCAGCGCCGCCCCATGGCGGAAAAATACGTGCAGGCCCAGTCGATCAACAACAAGCGCCTGTTGCAGGAAACCGACCCGGACATCCGCCAGGAGCGTCTGAACGAACTATACGAGACCAGCCAGGACGAAGCCGCCAATCGCGCCTACCTGCTGCGGTCGTCGCTGGTACAAATGGTCGAAGAAGCGGATTCGATCGAATAACAGCAACAGGTCAAATCCCATGGAACGAACGGCAACCTGCCTCTGTGGACAGCTTAAAATAACGTTGGATGGCGACCCCGCCCGGGTGAACATGTGCAGTTGCACAGAATGCCAGCGCCGGTCGGGCAGCGCGTTTCAGCTCGGCGCGTTTTTCGATGAAGGCCAGATCAAGACTGTCGAGGGCGATTCCAGCATCTATACCCGCACCGGCGGGTCAGGCAATGGGATCGATCTGCATTTCTGCCCGACCTGCGGGGTATCGGTGTATTTCCGGCCCGCTGCGCGGCCGGCGGTGGTGGGCGTCCATGGCGGCTGCTTTGCCGATCCCGGATTTCCCGCCCCCAACACCGCCGGGTGGACACAGGACAAGCACGACTGGGTTGTCGTCCCCGACGGAACGAACAGCTTCGACCGAAATCCGCAATAGGCTGAGCGGGCAGGCATTCCTACCCTGCGCCTAGGATTGTCCGCCGCTGCAATTGATCACGTCGCCGGTGACGAAGCTTGCGTCGTCGGACGCCAGAAACGCAACCGCAGCGGCATGTTCTTCGGGCATGCCCCGCCGGCGCAGGGCTTGCTGGCTCCGGATGTCGGCGCTCATCTCGCGCCGGTACTCGTCGCCCTCTTCCTGCGCGAGGTCTTCGGCCATGGCACCGTCACCGAGCGACAGGCGCGACGTTATCCGGTCGGGGATATCCGTTCCCCCCGGCGACACCGTGTTGACCCGGATTCCGTAGCGTCCATATTCCATGGACAGTACCTTGCCGAGCGCCAGGATGCCGCCCTTGCTGGATGCATAGGGCGCCCGGTACAGCCCCCGGACCGATTGCGAACCGATATTGATGATCGAGCCCGCCTTCTGTTCCATCATGATCGGCAACACCGCCCGGCAGCCCCAGAGCGTCGGCAGGAGCGAACGTTCAAGCTCCAGTTTCACCTCTTCCTCGGAATACAGGTGAAAGGGTTTCATCCAGATCGTGCCGCCGACATTGTTGACCAGCACGTCGATGCGGCCGAACGCCGTCATCGCGGTGTCCATCATCTCCCCGGCGCCCGCAAACGTGCCGAGGTCCACAATCGCCTTGATCGCGTCGGCTCCCGCCGCGCACAGCGCTTCGGTCGTCTCGGTGGCCCCTTCCTCGACGCGGTCGGCAACGACGATCTTGCCGCCTTCCTGGCCGAGCCGCCGCGCGATGGCCCGCCCGATCCCCTGCCCCGCGCCGGTAACCACGCAGACTTTGTTCTCCAGCCGGCGGGCGCCGGCTGCTCTCGGGTCGAGTTCGCCAGTTACAGTCTCAGCCACATTCTTCTCCAATTCAGCCGCATGTTCAGATCGAGGTATGGGCGACGCCCTTTTTGACCTTCATCGGTTCGCCCGGCGCGTCGCTGAATGCGATATCGCGGGACAGTTCGAACGACGCCGAGCGCACCGCCTGGGAATCCGGGTCGAGACCGGGGGGAGGTTTTCCCTTTTCCAGGTCAAGCGCCGCCTTGCGCAGCTGCCGCCGCGCCAGAGTTATCGCCTTGTCGGTCATGACGAGATTCTCGCGCGCGCGGTCCGCGACGGGACCCATGCTTTCCTGCAGCGAGGCGTCCTGCATGGCGATCCCCTTGACGCCGCTGAAGGTGGTTCGCGCCTTCTGGGCATCGCGGTCCATCAGGTAATCGTTGTCCCGGTTGGCGACCGGCCGGAAGGTTCCCGGCATCAGGTTCACATGCAGGCTGCCGCCGTCCTTCATAACGCCCAGTTCCAGCTCGTTAAGCGGCCGGCCAGGATGGTAGGAAAACGTCCATGCGAAGCAGTTCTCGTCGTCGATCGGCACCCAGGCGTGACCGTGCAGGGGATTGTCGCCATAGGGCGGAACGATGGTGTACCAGGGCATGATCCACGGCGTGACCCGCCAATAGTATTTCTCGTCCGCCGCGTTACGCCGCACGCCGATATTCAGCCCGCCGGACGATTCGAGCACTTCGAATATCGGCGTGTGGTCAGCGAGAAGATGGTCCGAGCCCTTCGATCCGTGATGCAGCGGGTCGCTCCGCAGTTCGCCGCTATGAAGGAAGCCGACATGGCTCGAATCGATCCCCCCTTCGAGCGCCTGTAGGTAGTTGCATTCTTCGAGCCGCTTCGAATGGTAGCGCTGGTCCGCCGGCACGGCCGCCCATTCGAAAGCGGGTGGGGGCGGCTGTTCTTCCGTCGGCCCCATATAGGCCCACACGATGCCGCCGCGCTCGACGCAGGGATAGGATGTCAGCGAGACCTCCTCGCAGAAACGGCTCTCCGGCGGCTCAGACGGAATTTCGAGGCATGTGCCTTCGACATCGAATTTCCAGCCGTGATAGGGGCAGCGGATACCGCCCTCTTCGTTGCGGCCGAACCACAGCGATACGCGGCGGTGGGCGCAGAATTCCTCGATCAGGCCGAGCCGGCCCTCGCTGTCGCGAAACGCCAGCAGGCGTTCGGATAGCAGTTTGACGCGGACCGGCGGGCCGCCGTTCTCGGCCACTTCGCCCGAGAGCAGAAACGGTATCCAGTAGCGGCGGAACAGATTGCCCATCGGGGTCTCGGGGCCGGTTTGGGTGACCAGTTTATTCCGCTCGTCTGTCAGCACGGCTTTCCCTTTCTGCTGCGCGTAACGCCCGCGTCTTCATTGTTATTTTTACGCCGACCCAGCGCGAATTCAGGCAGGGCCGACCGCTTCAATATGCCATGCGGGGACAGGGGCGACCATTGGCAACGCTTAAAAAATTGTGGGGAAGGGGCGTCTCCTAATCGCCTTCCAGCGATTTCGTCATGGCATCGCGCCGCGGCACCGCCCAGAACCAAAGGCCGATCAGCAGCACCGCGCCGACAATGACCGGGGCCTGGAAACCGAACAGTTCCGCAAGCGAGCCCATGACGATGGCGCCGATGGCCGGCGCGCCGCGGCCGATCATGCCGTACAGGCTCATCACCCGGCCGCGCATATGGGGATCGACGGCGTTCTGCAGCAGGGTCTGTTCGCCGACGCCGATAATGATGACGGCAAAGCCGGAGATCGTCAGGCAGATCAGCGCGACAGCGTAAAGATTCGTTGCGGCGAAGCCGATCAGCGACAGGCCGAGCAGCAGGATCGAGAGCACCACCCGCGCTGTCAGCCCCGCAACCTGGCCGCGCTGGGCAATCCAGAACCCGCCGACCATGGCCCCGAGGCCGGTTGCCGACAGCATCAGCGCATAACCGTCGGCGCCGCGGCCGAACACCTCGTCGGCGAAGCCCGACAACAGTTCCATGTAGGGCCGCCCGAAAACCGACACAACGGTCAGCACGACAAGCATCCGCGCGATGCCGACATGCTGCATGGCATAGCGGAACCCTTCGGCAATTTCGCGCGGCACCTCGCGGGCGGGCGTGTGCGCCTTGCCGCTCCGCGGGTTGGCGATGCGGATAAACAGCAGCGAGCCGACAAACCACACATAGCTCAGCGCGTTGAAGATGAAGGCGAAGCCGATCCCCCAGCCGTTGATCAGCAGTCCCGCGATGACCGGCCCGATCGCCTTCGCCGAGTTGAAGATCATCGAATTGATGCCGATCGCCGCCGACAGGTTTTCGCGTGCCACCAGATGCGGCACCAGGGCAAGGCGGGCCGGCTGGTTGAAGGACAGGATGATCCCGTGCGCCAGCACAAGGGCGAACAGAAGTTCCGGCGTCATCACGCCCATGAACGTCAGCACGGCCAGAATGGCGGACTGAATCGCCGCCAGAACCTGCGTGATCTTGATCATGGTCAGGATGTTCACCCGGTCGGCAATGGCGCCGGCAACCGGGCCGATAAACACCACCGGCAACAGATCCGCGACCGTCATCAGCCCGAGCCAGAACCCGGACCCGGTCATTTCCCAGGTAAACCACATCACCGCAGCGCGCTGCGCCCAGGTGCCGTTATGCGACAGCAGATTGCCGATCGAAAACGCCCGGTAATTGCGATCGCGCAGCGCGGCGGCAAGCGCCGGAAATCCTGAAATGACAGCCATATTCCTTTGTAACCCATTTCGGGGACGGTTGGCGGCTTTCGATGCCGAATTCCCGAATCGCCTTGCTGACCGGTGGCCCGGTTGCTAGCCTGATCCGCAACAACGCTATGGGGGCGACATTATGCCGGACGGAACACCCACACCGGGACGCACCAACACGCTGGAGCCGTTCTGGATGCCGTTTACGGCGAATCGCCAGTTCAAGGCGGCGCCGCGCATGCTGGTCTCGGCCAAGGACATGCATTACACGGACGACCGCGGGCGGCGCATCCTCGACGGCACGTCGGGCATGTGGTGTTCCAATGCGGGGCACGGGCGGGACCGGATTACCGAGGCGATCAAGGCATCGGCGGAAACGCTGGATTACGCGCCGACCTTCCAGTGGGGCCACCCGTCGGCGTTCGAACTCTCGTCCCGGCTGACCCAGCTTTTCCCCGGCGACCTGGATTATGTGTTTTACGGCAATTCCGGATCGGAAGCGGTCGACACCGCGCTGAAGATCGCGCTCGGGTATCATCAGGCGCGGGGCGACGCCAAACGCACCCGGCTGATCGGCCGCGAACGCGGCTATCACGGGGTCGGAATCGGCGGCACGTCGGTCGGCGGCATTTCCAACAACCGCAAGCAGTTCGGCACGCTTCTGGCCGGAGTCGATCACCTGCCCCACACCCATAATCTGGCGGAAAACGCCTATTCCCGCGGCCAGCCGGCCTGGGGCGGGCACCTGGCGGAAGACCTGGAACGCATCGTCGCGCTGCACGATGCATCCACCATTGCCGCCGTTATCGTGGAACCGGTTGCCGGGTCGACCGGCGTGCTGGTACCGCCCAAGGGATACCTGGAGAAGATTCGCAGCATCTGCGATACCCACGGCATCCTGCTCATCTTCGACGAGGTCATCACCGGGTTCGGTCGGCTCGGCGACCCGTTCGCCGCCGATTATTTCGGTGTCGTGCCCGACATGATGACCATGGCCAAAGGCCTTACCAACGCCACCGTCCCGATGTCGGCCATTGCCGCCCGCGCGCCGATCTACGAAGCGTTCATGCAGGGCCCGCCCAATATGATCGAGCTGTTCCACGGCTATACCTACTCGGCGCATCCGCTGGCCTGCGCGGCGGGCATCGCGACGCTGGACGTATTCGCCGAGGAAGACCTGTTCGCCCGCGGCACGTCGCTGGCGCCCAAGTGGGAAGCCGCCCTGCACGGCCTGAAAGGCCTGCCCAACGTGATCGATATCCGCAATATCGGCATGATGGGCGCGATCGAACTGGCGCCCCGCGACGGTGCGCCGACGGCGCGGGCCTTCGACGTGTTTCTCGAATGTTTCGAAAAGGGGCTGCTTGTGCGGCAAACAGGCGATATCATGGCCCTGTCGCCGCCATTGATCGTGTCCGAGGACCAGATCGACGAGATGGCGAATATTCTGGGAGACGCGATCCGCGAAGTGGATTGATCGCCCAGGGGGGAAATCGGCACTGAGACGACGATTGCTCGACGACAAAGGCTCTGAGAGCAACGAACGATTGGGTAGGCTTTAACGCGGTGTCCGATACGGTAATCAGAAACAGGAGTACACACGAATGACGTTCAAAAAAATTGCGATCGTGATCGCGGCCACCGCACTGTTGGGCGCGTGCGGCGGGCTCGAACTGGGGAACGCCCAGAAAACCGCGCCCACGGGCGATGCTTTCTCGATGGCGCTGTACAAGGAATACATCGCCCTGTCGAAAGACGAATATGGCGAGGGCGACTACGAGGATTCAGACGTCTTCGCGATGCGCGCGATTGCGGCCGCCGGCGGCAAGCCGACCGCGCCCGAAGCGCCTGATGCCCGCCCGCAGCCGAAGCGCCCCGGCGCGCTGATCGCCAAGGCCCATCCGCGGCTGGTAAAGGCGCTCGCCGGCCCCGGCGCCAAGGCGGATCCCGCCACGGCCGCCCGCGCCCAGGCAATGTACGAATGCTGGGCGCAGGAGCAGGAAGAAAACAACCAGCAGGATCATATTGACCGCTGCCGGATCGGGTTCTTCATCGCGATCGCCCAGATCGAGAAAGCGGCCCCGGCCAAGCCCGCCATGAAAAAGCCGGTGGCAAAGCTGTCGCCGCTGACCTTCCTGGTCTATTTCGGGTTTAACAGCACCGAGATCGACGCCACGGCCAATTCGGTTATCGGAACGGCTGCAAACGTGATCAAGGAATCCAAGCCCAAGGTTGTTTCCGTCACCGGTCATACCGACCGCGCGGGTTCAGGCAGCTACAACTCAGCATTGGCCGAGAAACGCGCCAATGCTGTCGCTGCCGCCCTGACCAAGCTCGGCGTCTCCGGCCGTCTGCTGACGATCGGCTCGCTCGGCGAAAACGCCAATGCCGTCGCCACCAAGGACGGCATGCAGGAATCGGGCAACCGCCGGGTCGAAGTAACGGTTCGCTACTAAACCCGAACGCCTGACGAAACCGGGGCCGCGGGGAAACCTGCGGCCCCTTTCGTTTTACCCCGCTGTGTTGTCGGGTGGACAGGGGCCGATCTGTGCGTATATCACTTTGCCGATAAGAACCCCGTTTGCCGATAAGGACCCCGCTTCAAAGCAGGTTAGAAAGCCATCCTGAATGACCGACCTTCGCAGTTATCTCAACGAAATCGACAACGCCATTTTCCGCCCCGATACCCCCGTCTCGGTGGTCCAGGAAATCACGGCGCTGCAGCATGTCATGGGCGCGCGCAGCACCAATCCGGCGATCTTCGTCCGCCAGCCGAAACTGCGGGACGGCACGATCAGCGACATGCCGGTCCTGACCAACCTGTTCGCCAGCCGCGAACTGTCGGCGAAGGCGCTTGGGATCGACGATCACCGGGATTCCGCAAAGGCGCTGGCCGACCTGTCGTCGCGGGCGATCGATCCCGTCGTCGTCGATGCTGCGGATGCACCCGTGCGCGACATCGCCGACGAAGGCGAGGCCGCCAACCTGCTGTCCCTGCCCGCATTGCGCCAGCACGAAGGCGACGCCGGCCATTACGTGACCTGCGGCCATGTCGTCACCTACGACCCCGATACCGGTATCGACAACATGGGCATCCAGCGCCTGTGGGTGCGCGGCGAACGGCTGATGGGCTGCTACATGCTGGAAACGTCGCACAACATGATCAACCTGCGGAAATTCTGGGAAAAGGGCGAACCCTGCCCGGTCGCCGTCTGGGTCGGCCATCACCCGGCCGTGGAGATGGGCGCGCAGGCCAAGCTCGGCTACCCGGAAAGCCACTGGAACGTCGCCGGCGGCGCGCTGGGCGAAGCCCTGCGGCTGGTCCCGTCGGTCACCCATGGCGAAAAGATCATGGTCCCCGCCGACGCCGAAATCGTCATCGAGGGTTTCCTGCCGCCCGGCCGCATCGAGGCCGAAGGCCCGTTCGCCGAGTTTTCCGGCTATCAGGGCCCGCAGATCCCCAACCCGGTGATTGAGGTCACCTGCATCACGCGGCGCCGCGACGCCATCTATCACGATTGCGGATCGGGCCTCGCCGATCACCTGGTGCCCGACAATATGGGCATGGAAGGCGCGATCTACGCCCTGGCGCGGCAGGTCTCGCCGTCGCTGGTCAATGTCCACGTCCCGGTTTCAGGCCGCCGGTTTCACGCCTATCTCCAGTTCAAAGATCCGAAACCCGGCGAAGCGCGCGACGCCATGATGGCCGCCATCGCATTCCGCCGGCTGAAAGCCGTCTATGCGTTCGACGACGATATCGACATATTCGACGACCGCCAGGCGATGTGGGCGATCGCCACCCGTGTACAATGGCACCGCGACCTGATGAAGCTCGACGGGCTGACCCTCGCGCCGCTCGACCCGTCGGCGCCCGCTACCGGCAGGACCATCACCAAGGCAGCGATCGATGCCACCCTGCCGCCGGCCCAGAAACCCGGCATGCCCAAGCCCGTCGCGCCGCGCAACCGGGTATCGGACGAGGCGCTTGCCGCCGCCGAAGCCGTGCTCGACGGCATAGATACAACAGGATGGCCCAAGTGATGTCCGATTCAATGTTCGACAAACCCGGAAACGCGACCTGGGCGCAATGCCCCGCATGCGATTACTGGTTCCCCGTCGCGCCCGTCCTGCTGCAGATGGAGACCGTGGATCTGATCTGCCCGGACTGTTCCGAACCGTTTGCGCCGAAGGATGCGAAAGCCCTGGTCGGTGGCTAGAGGGAATTGAGATACCCGTCCGTTCTGCGATGATGACCGAACAACAAAAAGCCGGATACACCGATGGACAGCATTGAAACGCCCCGCGCCAACACCGCCCAGCAGTTCACCTATGAAGACCTGCGCGACTGGATCGACCGCGCCGACCAGCTCGGCGAGCTGAAACGCGTCGACGGCGCGTCCTGGGAAAAGGATATCGGCCTCGCCGCCGAGATCGTCATCCGCGAAGACGACGGCCCGGCCGTACTGTTCGACAAGGTGCCCGGCTGCCCGGACGGGTTCCGCGTGCTGATCAACGTGTTCGGCGGCACCCGGCGGAATATGACCCTGGGCTTCCCCGATCACCTGACCAAGCAGGAACTGTCGGACGGCTGCTTCAATTCCTTCGTGAAGACCCGCAAGACCATCCCGCACGAGATGGTCGAGGACGGCCCGGTTTTCGAGAATATTCTGACCGGCGACGATATCGACCTGATGAAATTCCCGACCCCGATGTGGCACCCCGGCGACGGCGGCCGCTATATCGGCACCGGCACCTATACGGTCACCCGCGATCCCGACGAAGGCTGGATGAACTGCGGCGCCTACCGCGCCATGGTGCATGACAAAAAATCCGTCGGCTGTTTCATGGTCACCGGCAAGCACGGCTACATCCACCGCAACAAATACTGGGACAAGGGCGAGCCCTGCCCGGTGGTGATGGTCGTCGGCGGCGAGCCCATCGCCTTCTTCAACGGCGGCGCCGAAGCGCCCTACGGCACGTTCGAGCTCGACATCGTCGGCGGCATCCGCAACAAGGCGGTCGAATGCGTCGCCGGCAAAATCACCGGCCTGCCGTTTCCCGCGAATGCCGAAATCGTATTCGAGGGACATCTCTATCCCGGCAAGGTGAAGAACGAAGGCCCGTTCGGCGAATGGACCGGGTATTACGCCAGCGGCGAACACCCGGAACCGGTGCTCGAGATCGAGGCGATCTATCACCGCAACGACCCGATACTTCTCGGTGTGCCGCCCATGGGTCAGGGATCGGACGAAATGGCGCGCTACCGCGCTGTGCTCCGCTCTGCCATGCTCAAGCAGAACCTCGCCGATGCCGGCGTGCCAGACGTCACCGGCGTGTGGTGCCACGAAATCGGCGCCTCGCGGCTGTTTCACAGCGTTTCGATCAAGTCGCGCTATCCCGGCCATTCGAAACAGGCAGGTCATATCGCCGCCCAATGCCAGGCATCGAACTATGCCAACCGGTTCGTCGTCGTTGTCGACGACGATATCGACGTCACCGATCTCGAACAGGTCATCTGGGCCATGTGCACGCGCTGCGACCCGGCGACCACCATCGATATCGTCAAAGGCGCATGGACATCGCCCGCCGATCCGCGCCTGACCCCGGAACAGAAGGCCAGCGGCGACATCACCAACAGCCGGGCCATCATCGACGCCTGCCGGCCGTTCCACTGGAAAGACGATTTCCCCGCGGTGAACGCCCCCGGGCCGGACGCGATCCGCGAAGCCCGCGAAAAATTCGGCTACCTGCTGGATTGAGACCTATGACCCAACGGCTTCCGGGGATGTTCGCGGTTCTGGCGTTCGCGGTAATGGTCATGATCTTTGCCCCCGCGCCGACCGCTCTGGCGGACATGAGCATGCAAAGGATCGATACCTTTATGATCGATCGCACGGAAGTCACGGTCGGCCAGTTCCGCCGTTTCATACGGGCAACCGGCCTTGTCACCAAGGCCGAAAAATCCGGCGGCGGACTGGTTTACGCGGCCGGATGGGAGCAAAAGCCTGGCTGGGTATGGTCGGCGCCCTTCGGCGTGCCGGCCCGGGACGACGAACCGGCCGTTCACGTCACCTTTGACGAAGCGGCCGCGTACTGTCGCTGGGACGGGAAAAGACTGCCGACCGATGACGAATGGCAGCGCGCCGCTTATACCGAGATGCGCCCGGATCCGCCGCCGCCCCTGATGAGCGGGACCACCTACCCCTATCCTACAGGTACGACACCCCGAGGCGCCAACTGCCTTGGAGATTGCGGCGCCGCACCGGCTATCGATCACAGCGCCCGACTCACCCGCGGCATCGGCCATGCCCGCGCAGGAACGACCGTCGCCGGTGTAAACGGGCTTTTCGATATGGGGGCCAATGTTTGGGAATGGACTGAAGACGGCGGGACCTCCGAGAAAGGCACGCGCGGCGGCTCCTGGTGGTATGGCGCCGCCCGCATGAAGAAGGACAACCCCGCCACGAAGCCCCGCGATATGGCCGTCGTCTATATCGGATTTCGCTGCGCGGTAAATATCAAACGGTAGCTCAAGGATTTCGGGTTCAGCACCCTGTCCGTTCCGATGATACTCCCGGATGACATGGGAATCATCGAACAGGCTGGCCGCCGGAGACCGGGACTGACGGTGCCGGCCCCGGACGAAAGCGTGCTGCCCCACCTGCCCCCTGTGCGCAACGCATTCGTGCGGTACATGCATGGCTGGCTGTTGGCGCATTCCGCGCGGTTGGGATACTCTTCCCCGCAGTTATTTCCCAGGGAACACCCCGCCTATGAAAAGCTCCTGGCGCACACCCGCCGTCGTCCTGACCTGCGGCACGATCATTCTGTTTATCAGCTTCGGCGCACGGAATATTTTCGGGCTCCTGCTCGACCCGATGACCGAGTCGACGGCATTGGATGTCGGCGATTTTTCGCTCGCGATCGGGGTCCAGGCCGTCATATGGGGGCTGACCACGCCGATCACGGCATCTCTCGCCGAACGATACGGCACGGCGCGCATGATCGCGCTCGGCGGCGTTATATACGCGGCCGGCCTTGCGCTGATGGCAATGGTGCAGACGCCCCTGCACATGAATCTGACCGCCGGCCTGATGCTCGGTCTCGGGCTGAGCGCGACCGGTTTCCCGATTATTCTGGCGGCGATCACCAAACGGGTAGACGCCAAACGCCGCAGCCTGTTCCTCGGGATCGGCAGTGCAGCGGGTTCGTCGGGCCAGCTCGCGCTGGTGCCGATGGGCCAATACATTATCGGCGGCTACGGCTGGGCGGTTGCGGCGCTTGTCTTCGCCTGCCTGGTCGCGATCATCGTTCCGCTGTCGTCGGCGATGGTGGACCCGACGCGCGAGGCCGTCGACCCCAATGCGCCGCCGCAGCAGAAACTGGGCGAAGCCGTCCGCGAGGCCCTGAATCACCGCGGGTTCCTGCTGCTGACGACAGGCTATTTCGTCTGCGGCTACCAGGTGATGTTTCTCGGCACGCATTTGCCCAATTTTATCACCGAGACAGGACAAAATCCCTGGGTCGGCGCGACGGCACTGTCGTTGATCGGGCTGTTTAACATCGTCGGGACGCTGACCTGGGGCGCACTCGGCGGCAAGTTCCGGATGAAATACCTGCTGACCAGCATCTACCTGCTGCGCTCCGCGGTGCTCGCCATCTACATCCTGTTGCCGATCACCGCGATGAGCACCTATATTTTCGCCGCCGCGATCGGGCTGCTGTGGCTCGCTACGGTGCCGCTCACCTCGGGGCTGGTCGCGCGCATGTTCGGGCTGCGCTACATGGCGACACTGACGGGACTGGTCTTTTTCAGCCACCAGCTCGGCAGCTTTGCCGGCGCCTGGCTGGGTGGCGTATTCTTCGAGACGACGGGCACCTACGACATGATCTGGTGGATCGGCGTCGGACTCGGCCTGGTCGCCGCCGCACTGCACTATCCGATAGACGACAAACCGGTTGTGCGGGCGCAGGCACAGGGCGCATAACCGCCCGATGACCTCCTCTCCTATCTCCCGCAACTGGCGCACACCGTTCGTCATCCTGCTCGCCGGGACGACGATCGTGTTCCTGTCGCTGGGCGCGCGCATGACGTTCGGTTTGTGGCTGCCCGACGCGTCGCTGGACCTGTTCGGGCCGAACCAGTTGAAGATCCTGTCGCTGTCGGTGGCCCTGCAATCTCTGTTCTGGGGCATCGGCACGCCAATCGCAGGCAATATCGCCGACAAGTACGGTGCAGGCCGCGTGATCGCAGCGGCAGGCATCCTGTATTCCATCGGGCTCGTCCTGATGACCGTATCGACAACGCCGCTGATGGCGCATCTGTCGATCGGCGTGTTCACCGGGTTCGCCATGTCTGGAGCCATGTTCCCGATCATCCTGTCGGCGATCAGCCGCGCGGTCACGCCGGAAAAACGCAACCTGTATCTCGGCATTGCCAGTGCCGGCGGCTCGTCCGGGCAGGTGCTGATGATCCCGATGGGCCAGTTCATCATCGACAGTCAGGGCTGGGTGATCACGCTTTATGCGATGGCGATCATGACGGCGCTGATCGTGCCGCTCGCCTTCGTGATGATGACGCGCAAGGCAGAGGTCGGCAGCGGGCCGGTCATCCCCGTACTGACGACCGGAGCGGCCATCCGCGAGGCGTTCGGGCATCGCGGCTACGTGCTGCTGACCGGCGGTTACTTCGTCTGCGGCCTTCAGACCATGTTTATCGGCACCCATTTCCCCAACATGCTGTTCAGCCTGAAGGTCGACGCGACGGTGGCGGCCTTATCGCTGTCGCTGATCGGCGCGTTCAACATTCTCGGCACGTTCACCTGGGGCGCGATGGGCGGGAAATTCCGCCAGAAGTACCTTCTGTGCTGGCTGTATTCGCTGCGCTCGGTAGTAATGATCGGCTTTATCCTGCTACCCGTCTCCTCGACCAGCGTC
>TARA_R110000868_G_scaffold337359_2_pt1 | contig 20884 bp, 25 predicted proteins | sample TARA_R110000868 | Tara Oceans TARA_R110000868 (sample SAMEA4397489) | marine metagenome | biome: Polar Biome; feature: [SRF] surface water layer (ENVO:00010504); material: water (ENVO:00002006), including particulate matter (ENVO:01000060) such as... | depth 5 m | reverse complement strand
TCGAAGCCTGTGCTGAGCGTCGTCGAAGTGATTCTTGGTGTTTTATCTACTCTTACTTGTACCAGAGAGTGTCGTGATTGTATTACGACCAACTTCACAAATTGTCAATTTTTTATAAATACTTAATTAGCGCAAAGTTGTCTGCTTCAATACCTTCAGATATTTATGGTTTATTCTTGGGTCAATATGAAAAATAGTGCGTAAATACAAAAAGGGAAAAATTATTAACCCAAAATAGAACTGTTGCTGCTAATGGATTTTTTTGATGTTTAAATGTCTGTACAACTTTATTAGGTTAATTATAAAATAGTTAGAGCAAAGATGCTAATGTTCACTTCATTAAATTTATTTGAATAAACATTAAAATTTTATTCAAATGATTACTGAAAATAAAAATCAAAATAAGAAGTCCACGTCAAAGGGTTTGAATAATGAGGTGCAACAAAATCGAGGGCTTGATTTGGAAACAAACTCTAAAGGGGATTCAAATGAAGGCGTCGGAAAACCTGTTGACAATGGCGGTGTTGCAATGTCAAAATATGATGTTCATTTGGAAAAGCAATGGTTGGCTGTAAGGGATAATTATATGGCAAATTTCCCGGAACTAAACGATATGGACATCACAAATGACAAAAAGAGTTTTAGTACATTAATACTTAATCTCGCGAAAAGAAGACAGCAAACCCCTGAGCAGATACATGAGGAAATAATGAATTGGCACTCATCCAAGTAGTACCTATTTAGCTTTTCTGCCTTATGTAATGTTCATATATGGCCGTTACCTGTCATTGAAAGGAAGTAAATAATAGATTATCCTCTGAAAGGAATCGGTCTACTTAATTTCATAAATTGCTTATCAGCCATTTAAAAATAATAATAATGCTAAACATACTTTATCCTTTAATACTACAATTGCCTATAGGCACACGAAACCCGGATGACAATAGTCCTATCGATCTTACAAGCACATTTGATGTCATTGTATATATTATTCTGCCTGTATTAATGGTCATTTTTTATATTTTTTGGAGGAAGAAAAAGACCAAGGATAAGAAATAAAACGACTTTTAGATAACTTGTTTAAATGTTTCTTATATAAAATTAAGGCTCATAGCATGTAGCGCCCTATTTCGATTTTAATGAACATTAATATATCGGAAAACTATAAAATCGGAACAGGATCTGGCTCAAGGTTCTTCATTGTAAGACTTCCGGAAAATGGTCAGTGAAAAGTACGTCCCATATTTCTTTTACTGAAATGTAATAGTGACAGATAAATATTTCAACTTCATATAGATACATTTGCCATGACGGAAGAAAAATCCTGAAAAAAGTTCACAAATCGTCAACATTAGAAACTTAAAAAATGTGAACCCCTAATAAATAGGGCGCTCACAGAAAGAAGTTCGATTCTTGGTGAGGTCACGAACCAAAGGTGCGCAGCACCAAAAGCCATAGCTTTTGGATCGAAGCCTGAACTTAGTGGAGCAGAAGTAATACGTTTACTTTTTTTGTAATACTTCTTTAGGCTATAGTTACTTTTTTTAAGCTCTCGGATAATCTTTTTTTTCTATTTTAGTTTTTGCGGTATGTGCAAGAACTGTGTAATGTATCATAGCTAGAGCTATTTGATTATAACAGGGTTCTATATTCGTATGTTCAATATTAATTATTATTAAAAGTCTTTAAAATCCCTTAAATTAGTTATTCTAAAGTAGATATATAGTTACTGGTGAATGATCAAATTGGCTTATGCCATTTTGGACCGACCAAAAATAGAACTACCATTGAAAAAAATAACGGTAAAAAAGGGCGACATTTTACAACGCAAAGGGGACATAAACACCAAAGCGTATATTGTTGAAAGTGGTTTACTGCGTAGCTATACTATTGATGATAAAGGCAAGGAACATATTTATATGTTTGGACCTGAAAATTGGTTGGTAGCCGACATTTGCGAGACCAACACCCCTTGTCAACTTTATATAGACGTCATTGAAGACGCTGTCCTGGAAGTGGCTTCCAAGGAGGAATTAATGGAAAGAGGTCCGGACATTGATGCTCTATTGAGACGATTAAATACAATGCAGGCTAGGATTATAATGTTAATGAGTTCTAATGCCATAGTTAGATATGAGCATTTTATTCTAACCTATCCAAACATTATTCAAAGGGTTCCTTTAAAAATGATAGCCTCCTATTTAGGTATTACACCCGAAGCATTGAGTCGTGTTCGAAATGAACTTTCCCATAGAAAATAGTCAATTTTTTTTTCTTGATGTACATCAAGGCATAGGTTCTCCAAAAGATTGAATTTTGTACATCAATTAAATAAAAGAGAAATGACAAATTATAAAAAGAACAAAGCAATTCATATAGCATTGTGGGTTGCACAAGGAATATTGGCCGCTATGTTTATTATGGCAGGATTAATGAAAGCTTCCCAACCCTTGGAAGTGTTGGCAGAATCACTTCCGTGGGTAACATCCACACCTGTAGGATTGGTGCGTTTTATTGGAATAAGTGAAGTATTAGGGGGCTTAGGTTTATTAATACCTTCCATTTTTCGTTTCAAACCTTTTTTAACTGTTTGGGCAGCCATAGGTCTTGCCGTGATAATGGTGTTAGCTGCTATTTTTCATGTTTCAAGAGGTGAATTTGCGGCTATAGGAATGAACATTGTGCTACTTGCTTTTGCCCTATTTATCGCTTGGGGAAGGAGTAAAAAAACACCAATTCTAGCAAAGTAAAAAGAGCATAGTTCTCTTCTAATACACCATCAAGTTTAGTTTATCACTCTTTCGGACTTTCTCGAGTGCTCGTTGAATTAGTTGATGGAATACCTACTGAATCCCTATTAAAAGCAACTATTGTAGAATAAATTATTGGTATTGTTAGTCTTATTATCTTTATCAGACGGCAAATAGCAAGAACTGCTTAAAGTAAAAAGTAGTTTCAATGTGTAGGTTTTATTATAGTTTTAGAAATAGCAAAATATGGAAATAGGTATTGATAGTTTTGCGGCATCGCCCAATAATCACAAAGATGGTTCTAAGGCGCTACAAGAGCTGTTGGAGAGAATAGAGCTAGCAGACCAAGCAGGTTTGAATTTTTTTGGTATAGGAGAACATCACCGAAAAGACTTCTTGGACTCCGCCCCGTCTATGATCTTGGCCGCAGCGGCAGCCAAGACCAAAAATATAAGACTAGGTAGTGCAGTTACTGTATTAAGCGCGTCGGACCCGGTGCGGGTATTTCAAAATTATGCTACTTTAGACCTGCTTTCAGGAGGAAGGGCCGAGATAGTTGCAGGGAGAGGGTCTTTTACCGATGCGTATCCATTATTTGGATTAAACCTTCAAGATTATAACGAACTATTTGAGGAAAAGCTAAATCTACTTTTAAGAATTAGAGATAATGAAGTGGTCAACTGGTCAGGAAAATACAGGCCTGCACTAAATAATCAAGCGATTTATCCTCGTCCTAAACAAGACAAATTGCCTATTTGGGTGGGAGTGGGTGGTACACCATCCTCTTTTGAAAGAGCAGGTAGACTGGGATTGCCTTTAATGGTGGCAATTATTGGAGGAGAGACCCATCGCTTTAGACCTTTGGTTGATTTATACAGAGAAGCCGGCAAAAAATCAGGATTTGCCCAAAGCGAGCTGAAAGTGGGAATGCACTCAATAGGATATATTGGGAAAACTAAACAAGAAGCCGTTTCAGATTTCTACCCTAGTTATAAGGAAATGTTTGACAAAATAGGTAAGGAAAGAGGTTTCCCCCCGGTTTCAAAAGCCGGATTTGATGCTCAAAATAGTTTAAATGGAGCTTTATTAGTGGGCGACCCTCAAGAAATAGTTGATAAAATATGGCGGCATAGTGAAGCTTTGGGAGGTCTAGAAAGAATTACACTTCAAATGGATGCCATTTCGGACCATAAGATGTTAATGAAGTCAATAGAAATTATTGGTTCTGAGATTGTCTCAAAGTTAAAAACAAACAATTAAACTCCTGTTAAGCGGTAGCTAATATATAAGTCTTTTGCCGTAGGCTAATGACTTAGTAGGCACTTTTGTGGTTCTTGTCTACTCATGGGTCCTTGAAACGTAGTTTTAGGGGAAATAGATGAGGATTTTTATCATTTTCCTCCTAAAATGGTTAACCAAATAAGAGGTCCTGTGGCATATACTTTTTTTGATGAAATGATGACGAATAAGCTGCATATCACGGTTTATAGGAGTTAAGGCTTTCCTCCTTTTTTCCTCAAAATTTGGATACCCCAAAGATGTCCAAGGTATAGAGCTCAATTATAGAAAAGAGGATAATCCAGGGCTTAGTCCTATGAACTCCTGGTTTGTACATAAGATGGAGTTTGTGGTTACGCACATAGGATTGGAATTAGCTATGGATTTGTCCAATGTATTGAGGAGTAGATTCAGGTCGCCCATTGATACTACTACGGGTTGTTTTTCTTAAATTTACTGCTTATGGAAAAGAGTAAAATCAAAAACGTATTTGTAGAAGGTGCAATAAGCTCGGAGTTCATTGCCAATTCCATCGCAAAGCATCAGTCCAAAACCACTATTGGAGCCCACAATATCTTTTTGGGGCAAGTCAGGGCCGATATCATTGAAGGGCAGGAAGTGACGGCCATAGAATATTCTGCTTATGATGAAATGGCCAATCAGAAATTTCACGAAATCAGGGAGGCTACTTTTGCCAAGTTTAACTTAAACTGTATGCATATATATCACAGTTTGGGAAAGGTTAAAGTGGGGGAAATATGTTTGTTCGTTTTTGTCTCCTCTGCACATAGAAAAGAAGTTTTTGATGCCTTGCACCATGTTGTAGAGGAGATTAAGAATCAGGTCCCTATTTTTGGGAAGGAGCTTTTTAAGGACGACTCCTATCAATGGAAAGTTAATAAATAGAGATGGTAGATATCACCCATAAAAAATCCACTTTACGTACGGCAATAGCCCAAGCTATAGTTCAAGTTAGTTCTGAAGATACCATAGTTGCCATAAAAAATAAGACGGTGCCCAAAGGAGATGTTTTTGCCATGAGCAAGGCTGCCGGCTTATTGGGGGTTAAAAAGACTGCAGATCTTTTGCCGGACTGCCATCCCTTGCCCATAGAATACACGGACATTTCTTATACTATTGATGGTCTAAAGATTACCGTTTTAGTTACGGTAAAGACCATCTACAAAACTGGTGTAGAGGTAGAGGCCATGCATGGTGCCAGTATCGTGGCCCTTAATATGTACGATATGCTTAAGCCTATAGACAAAGGCATTGAAATACAGAATATTAAATTATTGAGGAAAACAGGTGGGAAGTCCGATTTGGGGGTTGAACAATAATTCCATGCGTTTAAAATTTAACAGCTTATTAAGAGAATCTGTTTATATCTTTGTGGTATGAAAAAATCAAGTCCCTTACTTTTTTTTAAGGTTCTATTTCTTATACTTTTCTTAAGTATAGGCCAAATCTCTTTGGCCGGCCTTGATATCAGCTTTGAGCCCAAGCTTGAGGTGCCTGGGGAAATTCAGGTGGATCATCATTTGCATTATGAAGGACAGTCTTCTTCCCATGACATGATTATGGCAGAAGGCAATTATCAAGTGCCCTCTGTTGAGGAGATAAGACCCCATTTTACTTCAATTTTTCCCAGCAATATTATCAGCCTTGTTCAGTCGAACAATAGCTTTCAATTATTTCTAAATGGAGGAGTCCATATTACCCCAAGTTTGGACGGACTTACCATGATTTACCCCTTTCATACCTTTTTGTAAATTTTTCCAATAGTTGACAGTAAGTTCCAAAATAACCAATTTTGGAAGGTTTCCCATTCCCAACATTTGTTGTGCTGATCGGGAAGTAATTCATATGAGGAATAATCAAAAAATAAATAAAATGAATATATCAATGTGGTTAGTATCCGGTTTATTGGTGCTTTGTACCGTTTTACCTTTTGTAATACTTAATAAATCCGGAAAAGGGGATTTGAAAATAATGAATAAGGAAGTTGCAAAATTAATAAATGATAGCAAGTTGAAATTTAGTTTAAAGGAAAACTGGGGCAATTCTTTTATTGGCCTTGATGCTAATAATAGGACACTCGTTTTTTCCAAAGTATTTGATGGTGTAGTGGCACTGGATAATATTGATCTTAATGAGGTACTTAATGTGAAAATTGTTAAAAAAACCCATGAGGTCAGATCCAAAAATAAAAAGGAGACTGTTTTGGAAAAAATGGATTTGGAGATTAGGTTTTTGGACGAACATAAGCCTCATAAGACCTTTAATTTCTATGATATAGACAGTATATATGTAGAGGATTATGAACTTAGAAGGGCTGAAAAATGGAATGCAGCCATAAATGGAGCTGTAGCAACATCCTTTAAAAGTGCTAAAGTGGCATAATCAATAGCGATTCTTTAAAATTGGAAATAGCCAAAAGTCCTAAATGCGGGAAACTTTTGGCTATTTTCTTTTTATAACTGCTTCGGGAAGGTTATTTAAGCTCTCTTTTTGTCCATATTTCATTTAATGGATCTCCCTTGCTGCTTTTGCCGGTATGGTGCCAATCGTTACCATTTAGTTCATAATTAAAGGACAATTTTGCCCCAACACGGGAATTGTCCCTAGAAAAGTAGGCTATGTTTTCTGTGTATTTTCCATTGGTTGCATCATAAGTACCTCCTCCAGTCCCGAAAAATTCGAAGGTTTCGGTATTATATGCAATCCATTGAAAATGACCATTTAATAAATATTTCATAGTTTTTCGCGGGCGTGAAGTGTCCCTTCTTTCTTCTCCTTGGTCCGTTAACCTTCCGGACATGAGCCACTTGCCATCAAGATCCTGAGGGCCTTTTGATGAAGCGGTAAAGATCATTTTTGTAGGTGTTTCCAAAATTAGCGTCCCGCCTTTTAATTTATATGGTATTTTTAGTTGACTGATTTTATCTTTAGTATAATCTGAATTAAATTCGAGTTGTACCATTAGGTTGTTGTTGGAGATGGTAAAGTATCCCCCCGAAGTCTTTATGAATTCCGCAGGGGTTTCTCTATAAATGGTATGGACCAAATAGTCATTGTCCAATTTCAACTCGTGGTGAAGGGTTCCGTCGCTGTTTTTTTCCTCAAAATGATAGACGTTGGCAGGTATTTGCGCACTAATTTTCTCTAAAAAACTTAGGAACAGAACAAGACTGACAAAAACACCAATTTTTTTAAGCTTCATCATTAGGTTGATTTTATTTAAAAATAGGTAAGAAAAGGTTAAAAATCAATACATTAAGTTTAATTTTTAGTTAATTTTTTGCAATTGGATAAAATCATTTTTTACTTCAACGTAAAAATTTTTAAAACGCTTGTTTTTTCATTTTTTTTGTTTTCATTTGTCACATCAATTTAGCTTTAAATTTTGTTTGCATAATAGCATTTAGTTGAGTAAAATGAACCATAATCATAATTTTGGGATTCTGGAAACAGAAAGATTCAGACCACTGAAATTTAAAGGTATAGGTAACCAATATTTACTTGGTATTCCAAATTTTTCTTCTATCGTGAGCAGTCAGCACGACTATTTTTTTATACCAACTACCGAAAAGCAGATAATTGTTTAGCGATTTAGTTATAATTACTAACATTATTTGCATTTGGCGATGCTATTTACTTATTTACAATTCATATATTTAAATTAATGAACACGAAGTATATTAATCTTATAGATCAAACCTATTATTTTCCACAGGAGGAATTTTCATTGGACGGTGAAAACTTGAAGTTCCATGGGATACCTTTAATGGAATTAGTAGAGAAATATGGTAGTCCTTTGAAATTCACCTATTTGCCAAAAATTTCCCAAAATATAAATAGGGCAAAAGAGTGGTTTAAAATAGCCATGGAAAAGAACAATTACAAAGGAAAGTATCATTATTGCTATTGTACCAAAAGCTCCCACTTTAAACCTGTATTGAACGAGGCCTTAAAAAATGACATTCATATTGAGACTTCTTCTGCCTTTGATATAAATATCGTTCAAAAATTAAAGGAAAAAGGTAAGATAAAGGACAACACTTTTATTATCTGTAACGGCTTTAAAAGGGATCAATATATTACCAATATAGCCGATCTAATAAACGGAGGCCATCAAAATTGTATTCCAATTATTGATAATTATGAGGAAATAGACCTGTTGTCGGATGTCATCAACGATACTTTTAAAGTAGGGATCAGAATTGCTTCCGAAGAAGAACCGAAATTCGAATTTTATACCTCACGCTTGGGGATCGGATACAAAAATATTGTACCTTTTTATGAAAATCAGATTAAGGATAATGATAAGGTAGAACTAAAAATGCTACACTTTTTCATTAATACGGGTATTCGTGACAACGCCTATTATTGGAACGAATTGGTAAAGTGTCTTAAAGTGTACGTTAGACTTAAAAAGATTTGTCCCTCATTGGACAGTCTTAATATTGGCGGTGGTTTCCCCATAAAGAATTCTTTGGCTTTTGATTACGACTATCAATACATGATAGATGAGATTATTAACCAAATAAACATTGCCTGTCAGGAAGCAGATGTTGCTGTTCCAAATATTTTTACCGAATTTGGAAGTTTTACAGTAGGTGAAAGCGGTGGTGCCATATATGAAATACTATATCAAAAGCAGCAGAACGACCGGGAAAAGTGGAATATGATCGACTCCTCTTTTATAACCACATTGCCGGATACTTGGGCCATTAACAAACGCTTTATCATGTTGGCAATAAATCGTTGGCAAGATGAATACGAAAGGGTTTTGTTGGGCGGATTAACTTGTGATAGTGATGATTATTACAACAGTGAGCAAAACATGAATGCCATTTATCTACCTAAATACAGAAAGGATAAGCCTTTGTACATTGGGTTCTTTAATACAGGTGCCTATCAAGAGTCCATAGGGGGGTATGGAGGGTTGCAACATTGCCTAATACCACATCCAAAACATATCTTAATAGATAAGGACGAAAACGGAAATATAACAACCGAATTATTTAGTGAACAGCAAAAGGCGGAAGACTTGCTTAGAATTTTGGGATACGAAATGAAGCCCAAGACCAAGGTTAGTAAGGCCGTTGAAAAGCAAATTAAATCTGACCTTTAAAAATCAATAAACTTAAAATAAATGAACACAACTAACAATTACGCTGGCATACCAGACGAGTTTGCGCAATTGGAAAAGGCAAAGGTGGTTTTGATACCTGTGCCTTATGATGGAACCAGTACTTGGGGAAAAGGGGCGGACAAAGGTCCTGCAGCTTTCTTGGAAGCATCGGAAAATATGGAATGGTATGATATTGAAACCGATACGGAAGTCTATCAACAAGGAATATATTTGGCCAATTCCATAGATGAGGACAGTTCTCCGGAGGCTATGGTAAATGCGGTGCATAAGGTTACAAAAGAATATATTAAAAGAAATAAGTTTGTTACTATTTTTGGTGGTGAGCATTCTATTTCCATAGGTACAATTAGAGCCTTTAACGAGTGTTTTGATAATCTTACCGTGTTACATATAGACGCTCATGCAGATTTAAGGAAGTCCTATGATGGCAGCAAATTTAATCATGCCTGTGCGGTTCACGAGGCAAGTCAGACTACCAATCTACTCCAGGTAGGGATTCGTAGTATGGATGCCATTGAAAAGACCTTTATAGATGAAGAAAAAACATTCTTCGCCCATGATATGGTGAATGATGAATATTGGACGGATAAGGTCATAGACCTTATGACCGACAATGTTTTTATAACCTTTGACCTGGATGCCTTGGACCCTTCCATAATGCCGTCTACAGGGACACCGGAACCTGGCGGCTTGTTTTACTATGAGACCCTTGAGTTTCTAAAACAGGTATTTGCAGATAAAAATGTTGTAGGCTTTGATATCGTTGAGCTTTGTCCGAATAAGTCGGATAAAACTTCTGATTTCCTTGCGGCCAAATTGTATTACAAAATGTTAAGCTATAAATTTATGGGTGAGGCCGTTGAGGACGATTACGACAACACTTATGACGTTGACTCCAAGGTAGGGGCCAATAACAATTCAAAATTCGACGATGACGAAGACTAAAGGAGAAATCTCCAATTTTATTGAGAAGTATTATTTACATTTTAATGCAGCGGCTTTGGTGGATGCTGCAAAGGGATATGAGGACCAACTAAAGCAAGGATCAAAAATGTTGGTCTCTTTGGCTGGTGCCATGAGTACCGCGGAACTGGGAAAGATTTTTGCCGAGGTTATCCGTCAGGATAAGGTGCATATCATCTCCTGTACTGGGGCAAATTTGGAAGAGGATATCATGAACTTGGTAGCTCATTCCCACTATAAACGAGTACCCAATTATCGAGATCTAACACCGCAAGATGAGTGGGATTTGTTGGAGAAAGGTTTAAATAGGGTAACGGACACCTGTATTCCAGAGCATGAGGCATTCCGAAGGCTGCAAAAGCACATTTTTGAAATTTGGAAAAAGGCGGAGGATGCCGGGGAAAGGTATTTGCCACATGAGTTTATGTACAAGCTTTTGCTATCCGGAGTCTTGGAGGAATATTATGAAATAGATCTTAAGGATTCCTGGATGTATGCGGCGGCAGAGAAAAATTTACCTATCGTATGCCCAGGTTGGGAAGATAGTACCATGGGAAATATATTTGCTTCCTATGTGGTAAAAGGAGAATTAAAAGCCAGCACCATGAAGTCTGGCATTGAATATATGACCTTCCTCGCAGACTGGTATACGGACAATTCTAAAAAGGGAATTGGATTTTTTCAAATAGGAGGTGGAATCGCAGGAGATTTCCCAATTTGTGTCGTGCCTATGCTGTATCAAGATCTTGAAAGGACAGATACACCGTTTTGGAGTTATTTTTGCCAAATAAGTGATTCTACTACAAGTTATGGCTCCTACTCCGGTGCAGTGCCGAACGAAAAAATAACCTGGGGGAAATTGGATATAAATACCCCTAAATTTATTATTGAAAGTGATGCAACCATTGTAGCGCCCTTAATTTTTGCTTACCTATTAGACATGTAATTTATGGACAATTTAAAAAGAGTTATTGTTGACTTTAAAAAACTTACTCCGGAAGTTTTAAAACTTTTGGTAGAGAAGTATCCCGATGGATATGACGACCTTAATATCATCTCCTTTAAGAACGCACAAGGGGAGCGTATAGAGGCCGTTGAGGTAACAACCGAGGATACCAAGTATCTGGTCAAAATTAGCGCCAAGCTGGAAAAGACTATGGCCAATTATGATGAGGATGATTATGAAGATTTTGATGACGATGATCCAGAAGCAATTCCAGATGTGGATATCGAAGGAGTAGAAGGAGATGACGATGATGACTAACAGGAATGTTTGAAGTCGTTGCCGTTCATATAGCATCTTCCATTAATATTAGGCAATGTAAAACACTATTGCCCTTGGAAATATTGTTTTCGGACAGTGATGAGCTTTATTTGAAAAACGGCGAAAAAAAATTCGTTTATATCTTTCAATATGGTCTGGTTTCCTTTTTCAATCATTCTGAGAAGGAAAAAGATAAGATTCTGGACGCCCTTTCCAAGATTACCAGGGAGAACAATGCTCCTCAACTTACAGAAACTATTCAAGTAGAAATAATCGAAGGCCACCAACAGGTGGCTTTCGATAAAGTTATCCTGCCCAGCTTTGATTCCGAGTTTATTAGATTGGTTATGTTGAATACTTCCCAATCCGTTGCCTTGGATAGGTATTCCGAGATTACGCAGCAGCTCTTGGAAGAAACTAATGGGCATACCCAATATTTGGAAAGGAAGGGGAAGCTAAATATTTCTGGGATCCGGCTAAAACGGTTTATAGGGAAGGTCATGAACATTAAAAATCAAATATCGGAAAACCTATATATTTTTGATGAACCGGACAGTACCTGGGAAAACGAACAATTGAACAAGCTTAACTTGGAGCTTAAAAGAACATTCGATCTAAAGATAAGGTACAGGAATATTTTTGAGCGAATAGAAATTATCAAGGAAAATTTGGGGTTATTTAAGGATATCTGGGATCATAGGGAGAGCAGTAAATTGGAATGGGTAATTATAATCCTGATTTTGGTCGAGGTTTTAGATCTTTTTGTGTTTAGGTTGTGGAGGTAATTTGCAATTGTTCTTTTTATTACCTTAGATAAACTATCAACGTTAAATTAAAGCCTTATGAAAAATGCGCCCTTCCATATGTCACTGCCCTGCTTAAGTATAAGTAAAACAGAGGACTTTTACGTAGACGTCATCGGAGCCGAATTGGGAAGGCACTCTTCCCGATGGTTGGATATTAATTTGTTTGGAAACCAGATTACCTTCACTAAAGCCGGTAATTTTAATTTTTCATTTAAGACCTACAAGTTTGAGGATACGGTGTTGCCTTCCTTTCACTTTGGCCTAATCGTGGATGAAGCTACTTGGAATAAATTACACGCCAAATTGAGTAAATCCGAATATGAACTAACAACCGAGGTGGTATTCCTTAAAGATATGGTTGGTGAGCATAAGTCTTTTTTTATTCAGGACCCCAATGGGCATATGGTAGAGTTTAAATGTTTTAAAAAGCAAAAGGAGATGTTTTTGTCATAAAAGTATATCCGATAAACCAACACTGGAAAAATTTAAGAAATTAATAATGTATTAACCTTGATTCTAAGTGGTCAAGTGTTTTATTTTGCAAAAAAAACAAATCCTTAAAAAAGAGATGAAGTATAAGAACTTGGATATTATTGGTAGTGAAGAATGGTGCGTATTTGAAGATTTAGATATTCCGGCCATAAAGGCCAGGGTAGATTCCGGGGCAAAAACATCTTCCATACAGGCAAATAATATTAAAGTATATACCAAAGGGGCGCACGAATGGGTAAAGTTCGAGGTAAACCCTTTACAGGACAACAGGGGTATTAATATAGAATGCAAGGCAAGATTGGCAGACCGCAGGACGGTAAAGAGTTCTTCTGGGATTTCCGAAGAACGTTATGTAATAAAGACCCCAGTGCGGGTTGGCGAACTTACCTTTGACATAGAACTTACCTTGGCCAATAGGGATACCATGGAATATCGTATGTTATTGGGGAGGGAGGCGCTAAATGAGCGTTTTGTGGTTAATCCTGCTGTAAGTTTTGGCTTAAAGGAGTTTACGATTAAAGAAATTAATGAAAAATATTCCTCCCATTTTAAAGAAAAGACAGGGCTTAAAATAGCTTTATTGGCCAGCAATCCATTACTGTACAGCAACAAGAGAATAATGGAGGCCGGTGAGGCCTTGGGACACGATATGGTGTTTCTAAATGTTGAGCATGCCTATATGAAATTGGACGCCAATTCGCCCGAGATCAGATATAGGGGGGGGAACATTTTAAATGAGTTTGATGCCATTATTCCGAGAATAAAGCCAGCGGTAACCTTTTACGGTTGTGCCTTGATCAGGCAGTTCGATAATCTTGGGGTGTACTGTTTAAATTCGGCCGAATCAATAACCCAGTCCAGGGATAAATTATTTGCATCCCAACTTTTTTCCAAAAATGACATACATATTCCTATAACCGGATTTGCCAAGTCTCCAATGGATACCAAGGATCTGATCAGAATGGTCAACGGGGCACCGTTGATTATTAAGTTACTGGAGAGCACCCAAGGTAAGGGTGTGGTTTTGGCCGAAACAAACAAGGCCGCAGAAAGCGTTATAAATGCATTTAAAAGTGTCCAGACCAATATTTTGGTGCAGGAGTTCATTAAAGAAGCGAACGGTCAGGATATCCGCTGTTTTGTCGTAAATGGAAAAGTGGTGGCATCTATGCAGCGTCAGGCAGAAAAAGGGGAATTCCGCGCAAACTTGCATCAAGGAGGCAAGGCATCTGTAATAAAGATTACTTCCGAAGAAAGAAAGTTGGCCCTAAAGGCGGCCAAGGTTCTGAACCTGGCCGTGGCCGGGGTGGATATTATACGTTCCAATAAAGGACCTTTGCTCCTTGAGGTAAATTCTTCTCCCGGATTGGAGGGAATTGAAAATGCCACCGGTAAGGATATTGCCAATATTATGATCAGGGCTATAGAAAGTAAAATAAAATTTAGTATTTAAAGATTAATTTCAATCCATAAAGAAGTCATTTTGGAATGCACTTCCTGGAAATCGACCCTTTCTTTTGGACGGATATGCCCAGTGTTTAAGATTTATTTTGTATAAAACTAGTTAAATATAAAGGCTGTTAAAGATAGCTTTTATTAAAATTTGTACTTTCGTCCTATGGGAAAATTATTGTTTTATGGTATGGTATTCATGATGTTCGCTGCCTGTAAACAAAAGGTAACCATGGAGGCCCCTAAAGAAAAGGCGGAGGTGTTTTTCAGTGTGGATTCACTTCCCAAACCCAATGAAATAAATGCGGAAGCTTTGGTGGATTTAAAGGAATGGCAGGAGTTCAATGGTTTGGAAACTACATTTGAGTCGCTCTATAGGGTTGCCAACAGGGAGGATCTGGTATTGGTTATAGAGGATTTGATCGAGAAGCAAAAAACGCTGGAAGCATCTACCTATCCCGCTACATTTGACAAGGAACAGATTAAAAGTAGGCAAAAGGTGTTTAAGACCTACATTCTAAAAACAAAGGGAAATCTGGAATACAGGGTAGGGGTAAAGGCATCCACTATCGAAATGATCAACGCATATAATGCATTTAGGAACCAGTTCAACGTCATTGTGAATAGTAAGTTGGACACCACTCTAATTTTAAGTGAATAGGTTTTTCATATTGATTTCGGTTTTTATATTCTTTTCACAGCTGAGGTCTCAGACCACAACAGATAAAATCCAAATACAGAACACTCTGGATAGCTGGCACAGGGCGGCCGGAACTGCCGATTTTAAAACTTATTTTGATTTAATGACAGCGGATGCTGTTTTTGTTGGTACGGATGCTTCCGAGAATTGGCAAAACGATGAATTTAAGGCCTATGCCAAACCTCATTTTGACAAAGGTAGGGCGTGGGACTTTACCCCATTGGAGCGAAATGTATATTTAGATGAAAAAACCGATATAGCTTGGTTTGATGAGTTGCTGAATACACAAATGAAACTTTGTAGGGGTTCAGGTATTCTACGCAAGGAATCGGGAAAATGGAAAATTGCCCATTATGTACTGTCTATTGTAATTCCCAATGAGAACGTTTCCGAAGTAATCCGGATAAAACAGGATAAGGACGATAAGTATATTGAAAATTTGGGTAAACCATAAGGCTCCATTGCTAAGGAGTGTACGGTAGTTGGGCCATATTTGTAAATGGATTCGAGACCAGCTTGGGACAATAAAAAAACCACTGCCGCGCAGTGGTTTTTTTATTGTTTTCCATTTTAAGGGAACTATAGGTCTGGACCTTGCAATATTTTGATTATTGCTTATTTTCCGGTTCCTTATTTTCCTGTTTGTCCTTTCTGGACTGTAAAGCCTGTCTGCTTAGACTTGCCAAATTAAAATTGGGGTCTATTTTCAGGGCTTCATCAATAGTGGCCAAGGCACCATCTATATTCGTTTGGTCCTTATTGAATTCTACCAAGGCCTTTAGATGGATAAAGGCAGCTTTAAGAATAACCTCATAAGGTTGTTGTCTTTCATAAAAGGCGTATTTCATATCGTCTTTCGCATTAGCAATCCCGTATTCAATATTCACGGCTGCTCCATCATTGTCACCGGTTTGAATTTTCAGGTCGGCCAATTCATAAGCCAAATAAGGGTTTGGACCTCTTTTGTTAAGAATTTCAAATTGTTCCAATGCTCTTTTGGGTTGGTTCAAGGCCTTTAAAGAAATAGCCTTTACCTGTACCGCCAAATCGGAGTCCGATTCGTTTTTTTCGATCCCAATGGTGTTTAGGGCTTGTAAATGCTGATTGTCCGTGGTGTAAATATAGGCCAAGGTATCATTGCGTTCTTTGCTTGGTGAAAGTAGGTTGAGATGGGTTATAGCGTTTATTACACCATTTATATCACCCTGTTGTCTCATTTGATCATAAAAAGCCTCGTAATGTTTAAGCAAGTCGCTTTTTGTCTGCGCATTGGCCGTAAATCCTGTGATAAAAAGAAGGATTAAAACTATTTTCTTCATTGTTCTATTTTTTGGTGTGCCAAAACTAGTAAATTATTTCTATCCTATTGTTAAGGAAAACCTTAAACCTTTGATAGGCAATAAAAAAGGATGCCGATGGGCATCCTTTTTATATGGTCGATTGGGGTCTTTCTTAAACTGCGGTAAGCCTTACGTTCCTATTTTCATAGGATCTAATGAGTCGGGCATAAAATGCAATACTCACATTGTCTTTGTCCAAACTAGAACTTAAAAATTCCTTTAAATTCTTAAAAAGTAAATTTGCCCTTAATATTGGCAGGGAAGAATTCACTTTTTGGGGGTCATAACAACTGTCGTCCATAACGATATCCAAAACAACCCTATTTCTATGATAGTCTATGGATACATCTGCTGCATTGTAATATTTCTTCAATATTGCAATATGCAGATCTTTGATTTTTTGGGACGTTTTGCTTTTGGAACAGCTTTTGGAAATTAAACTTTCAATTTCGTAAAGTACTCTCTTTTTTAGACCTGAATTTTCCATAATAATTGAATTTATTCGTTTACTTAAAGGTACGTACAAATCGATAAACGGTTAATAATCAAGGGTATAATTTAACCTAAATGGGCTATGTTTGTTGTGAAAGTGTAAAAAAGTGTGGTGTATTAACTTACAATTGAAGTGTTATATCGATAATTTTTAACATTTAAATACTTACTTTCTATGATTTTATTTCCTATTATATCCAAATTCGTGTTATAAACTGGAGGTAAAAGGCCTCTTTTTACCGCCTCGGTGGTATAATACTCCTCTTTCTTGGGATGGTGGGGATATACCCCATTGAGTACCTGGTTTTTGTAATCCGCATGTATAACGTTTTTAACAATTCCAATACAATCACTTAGATGTATAAGGTTTACTGGATCGTTACCATTGGCAAGATCCGTTTTTCCTGCAAGATGATTTATGGGGTGCCTTTTAGGACCAATTAGCCCTCCAAAGCGGATAACGGTGGCATTAAGTTGCCCGTCCTGTAAAAATATATTTTCCGAAGTCAAAAGTTGTTTTCCGGATTCGGTGTTTGGTCGGGCAGGGGAGTCTTCAGTAACCACTCCGTGAATATTACCATATACAGAAGTGCTACTTATAAAAATAACTTTCTTTAAGGATGATTTTTTTATTTCGACATGTAAATGAAGCATTCTTTCCACAAAGCTTTGTTTTGGGGACGAGCGCAACTTTGGAGGAACATTTATAATCAACACTTTCAATTTGCTCAAAAATTCCTCAATGTTGCCTTCAATGCCCTGCTCTGTTAGAATTACAATGGATGGAATGATATTGGCTTTTTCCAAAATGGCTATTTTGGAATCCGAGGTGGTAGTTCCATAAACAATATGTTTATCCTCTATTAAGGATTTGGCCAAGGGCAAACCTAGCCACCCACACCCTAGGATGCCGATTCTTTGATTCAAAATTTTATTTTTTTGGTAATCAATATAGCATCATTTAAAACAAATGGCATAGGTATATTTTCCTCTGGCCTTGGTGGTACAGTAAACATGGGATTGTTTAATAGGTCGTTTGAGGCCTCATATAGGGTTAGTTCCAATTCGCCATCCTTGGGAATCGTAATTTGTAATTCGGTATAATCGTTGTTGCTGACATAGTGGGTAACCAATTTTGGGGTTATCCTATTTTGTAAGTAGTATTGAGACAGGGCTATATTATTTATTTTGGCATCAGTAATTTCAACAGCATTGGTGAATATTTCCAAACGATTAACGTTTCGTTGGGGAGTAATACATATTTCCAATTTACGACTGTTTCCCACAATGGTATCCTTAGTGGTTTCTATTTTTGGGAGAGTAATATTTTTTAAGGGTGCTGGGGATCTATAACTAAAACCGGTCGCATACTTACTACTTAGGGATTCATCCACGGGATTTGTAGGGTTTTCGTTATTCTTATCTACGTATTGTGAAGTCCATCCAGACAATACTTTGTCATAGGTAGCCCATTCGGCGGTTTTTTTATCAGCATCCAAAATATAAACCAAACTGGTGGGCTTGGCGTTTTCCTTATTAAAGCCGGAATCCAGGTGGGCAGACAAAAGAAAACCGAAGCAGAGTATTAAAAATAAAAAGGCCAATCCTTTCTTGTTTTTCATCGGCCCAAAAATTGGGAGCAACAAGAGAAAGGTCAAGGAGGTTAAAAGGGTAGTGGTAACCATCATTTTAAGGCCAAGGCCTACAGGAAACATTTTAATCAGAGGAGCGTATAACCATAGTGCTGGTAAAGCCAAAAAAACCAAAAGATAGGGACTGGGCCATTTTTGATGTGTGGTGATAAGCAGGGATGCGAGCAAAGCAAATACCGGAATGATAAAAAAACTGGCTCCTTTTAAATACAAGGCAACCAGTGTACAAATTATTAACCAGAGAAATAAAGGGGCTATTATTAAATTTTGGGTCTGTACCTTTTCAAATTTATGATAGGCCCAAAAACCAGTGGCTATTGAAAACATTACAAAAGCAATAATATAGGAATAACCGTTATACGTGAACCCATGAAGAATATCCTGATATTGGGGGTAGATTTTGATTAAGGCAGGCCAAGAAAAATATCCTATTATGCCATTTATAGCCAAAATTAAAAGCAGGGGAATAAAGCCTATTCCGATTTCCCTAATATTCAGGGAGCTATTCCTGAGTCCAAAAAACAAAAGAGCCATAAAGAGCAATATGGCAAGTGCCAGCATAGGAAAGATCCAATCAAAAGGATAGGATACCAGTCTAAAGAATGGAATGTTGAAATAAATGGAATCGTTCAGGCTTTTTAAGTTAGTTAGATCGGAATTGCTAAAGTGCTCTAGCAATGGCATCAGGTAGCTGCCCTGATGGGCAAGGGTATTCCTATCCAAGCGTTCGTAATTGTCCCGCACGGTATGGTAATCGTAATGGTCGTCTATAAAGGCAAAGTTTAGTCCTTCTATGTCCATATCTTCCCTGAACACGGTAAGGTCAGTGTCATTGGGCAACATTTTGTAAATACTATAGACCAAAGAATTGGCTGCCGGATATTTGGGATTTGCCTTAATAAATTCTTCAATGACCTTGGCATTTCCCCTATTGGTTTCCAATAACATATAGGAGGGCCCGCCACTGCCCCTGGCTTCAAAATTCAAAACCAGTCCTACTTCCCTTACCCAGGGGTGTTTGTTCACAAAGAGATCTGCCCCGTTTAATCCCAATTCTTCCGCATCGGAAATTAAAATAATAATGTCATTTTTTGGGGCCTTATTCTGTTTTAGGAAAGCGCGTACCCCTTCCAATATAGTGGCCACACCACTTGCCGCATCACTGGCGCCCAAGGAAGAGTGTGGACTGCTATCATAATGGGAGAGTAAAAGCAGTGCTTTCCCTTTTTCGGTTCCCTTTATTCTGGCCAAAATATTGGTGGCACTACTAAAATTGCCCCAATCGCCAGCAGTAAATCCTTGCTGTGTGTTTGTTTCCAGCCCCATCTTATGTAATGCTGAAATAATATAATCCCTTACCTCGGAATGCGCTGGAAATCCAACTCCATGTGGTTTCTCGGACATGTTTTTTACATGGACCAGTGCTCGATCTGTTGAGAACGAAATTTCATCAATAGTCGCATCTGGAGTATAGTTTGGCATTGAGGCCTCAAAACTCAAATAAATGGCAAGTAAAAGAATAAGGAGGGTGGCGGCAGAAGAATATTGCTTCATAGTATGTGGTAAAAACTTAAAATTAAGAAATTATCCCTGGAATACCTTATAGAGTTTGTTTTAAACTATTATCGAGTACACAATTGACCACTCCCTATTGAATTATATGTAATAAAATTGGTAAAAACTTGTCATTATAACCGATTAAATCTTAAATAGTTGTGTAATCACTTAAATTATACTATCTTTCAAATTAACCTAAAATTAAATAGTATGGGCATAAAAAGTTTTCAGGGGGTTCGCAAGGTCGTAAAAAAGGAATTTGATGCTCCCATTCTAGTAGAGGACTATATGACTAAAAAGTTAATAACCTTTAGTCCTGATCAATCTATACTAACCGTTATGGAGCATTTGGCAAAGTTCCATATTTCTGGTGGACCTGTTTTGGATAACAACGGATTTTTGGTGGGAATCATCTCCGAAGCGGATTGTATGAAACAGATTTCGGAAAGCCGTTATTTTAATCAGCCTATATTGGACAAGAGTGTGGAGCGATTCATGACTAAGGATGTTGAGACGATTCCTTTTGATATGTCTATTTTTGATGCGGCCGGTATATTTGATAAACATAAAAGAAGAAGATTGCCGGTTATGAAGAACGGTATTTTGGTAGGTCAGATAAGCCGGAAGGATATTGTGATTGCCGCCCTTAAATTAAGCGGACATAACTGGAAATAAAAAACTACTTTATTTCCCCACGCTCACTGCTGCATAGCAGAGAAACAATTCTATAAAATTTAAAAGCCATTTAACCATATCCTTCCCCTCGGGGGAGGAATTAATGTGGTTACGCCAAATATCCATTGGCATTGTTCTATTCCCTCTTCACGATCATATAATAATCATTGTCCAACGGTAGGTATCCCAAATCATATACGAAATAGTATGTGGTGCCCTTTTTGGTGGTGTATAAATTGGTGAGGTACTCAAAATCGAACCCCTTGTCCATTAATCGGGTCTTGGTAGTTTTGGTCTTACCTTCT
>TARA_R110000868_G_scaffold98253_1_pt1 | contig 20894 bp, 16 predicted proteins | sample TARA_R110000868 | Tara Oceans TARA_R110000868 (sample SAMEA4397489) | marine metagenome | biome: Polar Biome; feature: [SRF] surface water layer (ENVO:00010504); material: water (ENVO:00002006), including particulate matter (ENVO:01000060) such as... | depth 5 m | reverse complement strand
CTTAAACCTTAAACCTTAAACCTTAAACCTTAAACCTTAAACCTTTTTAAATGATACCATTTCTGGATTTAAAAAAAATCAATGCTCGTTATGAAACTGCTTTTCAAGACAAATTGAAATCGGTTTTAGCTAGTGGTTGGTATATTTTAGGAAATGAAGTCAAGGAATTTGAGTCTAATTTTGCGCACTACTGTAATTCAAAATATTGTATTGGTGTTGGGAATGGTTTTGATGCAATGGTTTTGATTTTTAAAGGGTACATTCAGTTAGGGAAATTACAAAAAGGAGACGAAGTTATAGTTCCTGCAAATACATATATAGCGAGTATTTTGGCCATTTTAGAAGCCGATTTAGTTCCAGTTTTGGTCGAGCCAAAGTTAGAAACCTACAACCTCGATCCTGACTTAATTAAAGAAAAAATTACTTCCAAAACCAGAGCGATTCTAGCTGTTCATTTGTATGGGCAACTGGCAGATATGAATAAAATAAATGAAATTGCTTTTGCAAATGATTTATTAGTAATTGAAGATGCGGCTCAATCTCACGGCGCCATCAAAAATCAAAAATCAGCAATTTTAAATCAAAAATCAAGCGTTGCTTACAGTTTTTATCCAACCAAGAATCTAGGAGCTCTTGGTGATGGAGGAGCAATTGTTACAAATGATGAAGAACTTGCAAAAGTGGTTTCGGTACTTAGAAACTATGGTTCAGAAATTAAATATTATACAGATTATATTGGTGTAAATTCAAGATTGGATGAATTGCAAGCGGCTTTTTTGAATATGAAATTGCCACATTTAGATTTGGATAACGAAAAACGCAGGGGAATTGCTAGAAGGTATTTGACAGCAATTAAAAATGATAAAATAGTACTTCCTTATTGGGATTTGTCAACTAATCATGTTTTTCATTTGTTTGTTATTCGAACCAAAAATAGAACCGAATTGCAAGCCTATTTATTGAAGAATGGAATACAAGCCGTAATTCATTATCCCATACCTCCTCATAAACAAAAAGCATTAACAGGTTGGAATGATTTGTCGTTTCCTATTTCGGAAAAAATTCACGATGAGGTTTTGAGTTTGCCATTAAACCCAGATTTGACTACAGATGAAGTTGATTTTATAATAGCCATTTTAAATAACTACTGATTTTGAGTGTTTTAAAAAAAATAGTTCAATCACAACTTTTTAAAATTAGTTCTTTAAATAGCATAAGTATTATGCTGAAAATTGGAACAGGGCTTATTACATCTAAATTATTAGCCATTTATGTTGGACCAAGTGGAATGGCATTGGTGGGTAATTTTCGCAATTTCTTTTCTTCTTTAGAAGGTATTGCAACTTTAGGGTTTCAAAACGGAATTGTTAAATATACTGCAGAAATTCAAGATGATAAAAAACGATTAGCAAAATTTGTAACTACTGTTTTTATAAGTTTAACAGCAGTCGCTTTTTTATTAAGTGGTGGATTGTATTTTCTTTCAGAATTTTGGAATTATAAAATATTTGGGTCTAATTATGATTATCAATTTGTATTTAAAGCATTGGCTTTAGTACTTCCTTGGTATGTAATTTCAATTGTGTTGATTTCGATTTTAAATGGTTTAGGGAATTTCAAAAAAGTAATTTGGATTAATAGTATAGGAAATATCATTGGTTTGCTAGTTTCAATAGTTTTGATTATAAATTTTAGAAGCTTGGGGGCATTGCTTGCTATTGTAGTTTCACCATCGTTATTGTTTTTTATTTCGTTCTATTTTGTCCATAAAGAAATAAAGCTTTTCAATTCAATTTCAATTCAAGATTTTGATTTCGTGCATTTAAAAAACCTTTCTTCTTATACTTTGATGGCTTTGGTTTCTTCGGTTTTAGGACCATTAGTTTTACTTTCTATACGAAACAATATAATCCAGACTTTAGGAATTGATTATGCCGGCTATTGGGAAACAATGACAAGAATTTCATCGTATTATATTTTATTTATAACTACTATTTTAACGGTTTATTTTTTACCTAAACTTACCGTAGCAAAAGATGTTCAAGAAACAAAAAGTATTTTTTGGAGTTATTATAAAGGAATTTTACCAGTATTTGTTTTAGGAATATTACTAATTTATTGTACTCGATTTTTTATAGTCAAAGTGTTGTTTACTAAAGAGTTTTTGCCTGTGTCAACTTTGTTTTTTTGGCAGTTAATAGGAGATGTTTTTAAAGTAGCTTCGTTAATTTTGGGATTTCAATTTTTTGCCAAAAAATTAACTTTAGTTTTTATTAGTACGGAATTAGCCTCTCTGATAGTTTTTTACTTTTTGAGTAATTATTTAATTGGACAGTTTGGAATTCAAGGAGTTGTTATGGCTCAAGCTTTAGATAACTTTATTTATTTGTTGGTCTTAGGTGTTTATTTTAGAAAGAGTTTATTTTGATTTTTGCTTTTCTACTAAATAGTAGTAATTCGAATTTTTATTTCTTGAAAAACATATTTTAAAAGTAAATCAAAATCTAAGTTTTTATAAGCCAAAATCATCTCAAAATGAATGCGTTTTAATAGCGCTTTGTTTTCTTCTTTAGTGCGATTAAGCTCAAATGCTTTTTTCAAAATAAGATATGTGGATTGATTGATTTTATTTTTTTTCTTAAAAAAATTGGTTCCTAAGGAATTGGAAACTACTCTTTTTTGAATCAGAACTTTATCAATAAAATCAAATTCATATATTCGAGAGGCACGAATCCAAAAATCCAAATCTTCATAATTTAAGTTTTCATCATATCCATCCAATGCGTCAAAAACTGTTTTTTTTATCATACTGGAAACAGAACAAATACTATTTCCACCAGCAAGAACGGAGGTGTAAATGTCACCAGTAATTCTTTTTTGGATTACTTTTTTGTCTTTGTTTACTTCAAAATAATATGAATCAAAAAGTCCTTTATCAGTAATCAAAGCTACGTTACCATAAACAATCCCTAGGTTTTTATAAGGACTGTTTTGAAAGGCATTGATTTGAAGGCTAACGCAATTAGCAACCAAAATATCATCTGCAGCCAAGTCGATGATGTAGGCTCCTTTGGCTTGTTTTAACGCTTTGTTGAATGTTTTTGTAATTCCTAAATTGGTTTTATTTGCTATAAATTGGATCTCAGGATAGTCCAATAACCAATTCTCAATTGTCACTTTCGAATTGTCAGTACTGCAATCATCTACAATTATCAATTCAATGTTTTTGTACTCTTGGTTGATAACGGATTGTAAGCTTTCCAATACAAACTCTTCTTGATTGTAGCACAAGCAAATAATGGTAACTAATACTTTATCTTGCATATCTTTTTAAAAGAGTTATATATTTGATACGAAAATAAGAAATCGATAATGATATTGCCTAACAAAAAATATAAAATTGCTTTAATTGGTTACCGTTTAGGCGGGGGCGGGAGTGATAAAGTGATGGCCAACTTGTCTCTTTTTTTCGAAAGTAAAGGAATTGAAGTGCATATTATTACGGTAATTGACCAGGTGTCTTTTCCGTATGCAGGAAAGTTGGTTAATTTAGGCTTGCTAAAAAATAATTCGAATGGTTTTTTTAATAAATTCAAACGTTTATCGGCATTACGAAATTATTTAAATGGTAATGATTTTGATTTTATTATCGATTTCAGGTTTAGAACCAAAGTCATGCAAGAACTTATTATTGCACGATGGATTTATAATTGTAAAACCATATTTACCGTTCATAGTTTTTTAATTGATCATTATATGCCAAATAGTTCTTGGTTGACAAGATTGATGTACAAGCATTGTTATGCGAATGTGACGCTTGTTCCAGTCATGAAAGCCCAAATAGAAAAAAGGCATACGTTAAAAAATGTTGTTACTATTGCCAACCCCGTTAACTTTGTTGAAGTTAATAAAAAGAGTGCCGAAAATATTGACATTGCATTTGATTATATTATAGCTATTGGGCAGTTTGAAAATCCCATTAAGCAGTTTGATCAATTGATTTCGAGTTACAGTAATTCTGATTTGCCTAAAAAACAAATTCATCTTTTGATTTTGGGTGGAGGCGATAAAATACTTTTGGAAATGGAAGTAAAAAAAGCAAAAACGGAGGATTTTGTTCATTTTTTAGGATATCAAAACAACCCTTTTGCTTATTTAAAAAATGCAAAATTTCTTGTTTTGTCTAGTTTAAATGAAGGAATGCCAAATGTTATCTTGGAGTCTTTGGCTTGCGGTACTCCAGTTGTTTCTTTTGATTGTCCGTCTGGTCCAAAGGAAATAATAAGCAATCGCGAAAATGGAATTTTGGTTGAAAACCAGAATTGGCAAAAACTGACCGGCGCCATGAATGAAATGATAACGAATGAATCTTTATATCAATATTGCAAGCAAAACTCAGTTGAGAGTATTAGTCCCTTTCTATTAGAAATTATCGGGCAACAATGGTTAGATTTGATGAAAATTAGTACAGACTAAAAAATGACAAGACTGGAGGCAATTCAATTTATAAAAATCCCTGTTGCAGAAGATGTGCGTGGGAATTTAGGGTTTATTCAAAAAGATATTTTACCGTTCGAATTCAAACGGGTTTATTATCTATTTGATGTACCAAGTAATGCTTTTAGAGGAGGACACTCACATGTTGAGCAACAAGAAGTGTTAATCGCTTTGAGTGGAAGTTTCGAAGTAGTTCTCAATGATGGATTCGAAAAAAAATCATTTGTATTGAATAAGCCCAATATTGGATTATACATTCCAAACGGTATTTGGAGAGAATTGGAAAATTTTTCCTCAGGAGCTGTTTGTTTGGTTTTGGCCTCGGATGAATTTATTGAAGAAGATTATATTAGAGATTTAAATGAATTTATGGGCTCTAAAAAATGAGACTTCTCTATATCGTTCCCAGTTGTAATACTGAAGGAGGTGTGGCAAGAGTGCTTTCGGTGAAAACAAATAGTCTTATTGAGAAATGGGGATATGAGATTCATATTCTTACACAAAATGATGGAAATTCTAGTCCTTTTTATGATTTCAATTCTGGAATTATATTTCACGATATAATTTTAAAAGGTTCTGTTTTTCAGTTTTTTAAGGATTATGTAAACAATCTAAAACGCCAAATTGCAATTATAAAACCTGATGTTATAGTAGTTTGTGATAATGGATTAAAAGCATTTACAGTTCCGTTTTTTCTCAATTCAAATGTCCCTTTGGTGTTTGAATGTCATGGTTCAAAATACATACAAGAAAATAAAATGAAGGCTCCCTTTTTTTTCAAAGGAATTCAATTTTTTAAATATAAATTCAAAAACTTGGGAGTTCAAAAATACAACCGATTTGTAGCTTTATCGAATGAAAGTTTACAAGAATGGGATGTGTTAAACTATACAATTATTCCTAATCCATCTTGGCTGAAAGTTACCGCCGATAATCCATTAGAAAATAAAAAAGTAATTACAGTGGCTAGAAATTCTTATGAAAAAGGGCTAGATCGATTGCTGTCGATTTGGCAAAAAATAGCACTAAAACATCCTGATTGGATTCTAGAAATATATGGTGATGGATTAGAACCATTGGAGACTGTTGCTGAGAAATTAAATATTAATTCTAAGGTAAGGTTTCATAAACCAGTAATTAATATTGAAGAAAAATACAAGGAAGCTTCTTTGTTTGTGATGACTTCACGTTTTGAAGGATTTCCTATGGTACTGATTGAAGCAATGGCTTCGGGATTACCCTGTGTTGCTTATGATTGTCCCGTGGGACCAAGAGCTATTATAACAAATGGAGAAAATGGAATTCTTGTTCAGGAAGGGAAGGAACAGCTATTTGTCGAAAATCTAAGTAGCCTTATTGAAGATACTTCTTTAAGAAAACAGCTTGGAAAAAATGCCCGTGAATCAGTTGCTGATTATGATTTAGATATTATAATGTTGCAATGGAATGCACTTTTTGAAAATGTTGTAAAAAATAATTAGACATTTTTAATTTTACACAAATAACCCAATTTAAATAAATCAAATAAAAAAACAGAGGGATTTTGGGAGAGTAAGTTAGTTGTGATTTTGCCTTCGGTTTTATTAAATAAAAAACCAAAAGGAGTAGTAAGTTTCAACTTTCGAAGGATTACATAGGATGAAAACAATCGACTGTTTTGCTTTGCTATTTTTTTAGATTCAATTAAAAGAGCGAGGTTTTCTATTGCAATTTTGGTTTTAATTAAAAACTGTAAGGAGGTTTCTAAGTTCAAATGATACGTTGGGTTTTCAATATGTGTGACTGATATTTCATTTGATTCTAAAACGCTAAGAAAACATAAATCTTCATATCCGTATTTTGTTATAGCATCATCAAAAGGATATTTTATAAAAATAGTAGTCTTAACTAATAAGTTGGAAGTTAAAGCATTTTTATTTGGGGTTTTTTTTCGGATTTCAACAGGAATTGCTTCTCTTTTATTCCCGTAAATCCATCGTAATAACTGTTCTTTCCTGGGTCTTTTAGCTTCATACAGAATACCTCCAAATACAATTTTTGGTTTTTCTCTTTGGATGATCTCCAAATAGTTTTTAATAAAGGAACTATCTTTTGGAAAAGTATCGCAATCTAGAATAAGTAAATAGTTAAATTGTGCCTTTTGGCTTAGAATGTTGATGTTTTTACCTCTCCCTAAGTTCGAATTATTACTTTGAAATTCGGTGTTTTCAATGGTTTTGATATTCTGGTTTTCCTGTAAGTATTCACTTGACAAATCATCCTGACAAAGAATTTCAAAATCAATTTCACATTCCATACACTGCTTTTGCAATTCCTGAACTAAAGGATACGCATTGTAATTGTATATTGGAATAAGTATGGAGAGCATTACACTGTTCTTTGAACGACTTCAAAGATTTTAGTGTCTTCACATTTCAATGTTTTCGATGGGAATTTCATTAATAAGGCATAATCATGCGTTGCCATTATAATCGTTTTTCCATTCGCATTAATACTTCTTAGAACTTCAAGAACTTCGGCACTTGTTTGTGGGTCAAGGTTACCTGTAGGTTCATCAGCAAGGATTAATTCAGGATCGTTAAGTAGAGCTCTAGCAATAGCAACACGTTGTTGTTCACCACCCGAAATTTGATGTGGCATTTTCATTGCGTAGGCTTTCATTCCTACTTTGTCTAAAACCTCGTCAATTTTACGATCCATTTCATTTTTATCAACCCATCCTGTCGCTTTAAGGACAAATAACATATTGTCTTTGATCGAGCGATCTGGTAATAATTTGAAATCTTGAAATACGATACCAATTTTTCTTCTTAAAAAAGGAATGTCATCTTCTTTTAAAGTAACCAAATCAAAATCGACTATATGTCCTTCGCCTTCAGTCAAAGGCATATCAGCATAAAGTGTTTTCATTAAGCTACTCTTACCTGATCCTGTTTTTCCGATGATGTATAAAAATTCACCATGATTTACTTTCAAGTTTACATTAGATAAAATTACTTTATCTTCTTGATAAATGGTTACGTTTTTTAAAGACAGTACAGTTTGAGACATAATTGAAAAATTGTTTATTGGGTAAAAGTAATTATCAATTGTCAATTATCAATTATCAATTCTAATTTTTTTTATTTTTTGTTAAAACATTTGTTCATAATAAAAGGGAATAACAATTCGTTATACCCGTTAGTTATAATACTTTTGAATATCAATAAAAACAAACAAAATGCGTAAACTATCTTGGCTTTTTCTTTTAATGATTTTTGTAGGCACCTTTACTGTTTTTGCTCAAAAATCAACTATATATACCCATGATTTAAAAGATTTTAATAAGGCAATTTCCTTATTTAATGACAATCAATTTGCTTCAGCTCAAATTATTTTTGAAAAAGTAAACTTGGAAACCACAAATGAAGAAATCAAATCGGATTGTTCTTATTATGATGCTTCCTGTGCCATTCGTATGAATCAAGCGAATGCTGATGTTTTGATGGAGCGTTTTGTTGAAGACTATCCAACTAGTGCCAAGAGTAATCAAGCTTTTATTGAAGTGGCACATTATTATTTTGAACAGGGGAATTATCCTCAAGCCCTAAAATGGTTTGAAAAAGTAGACGAAAGTCAATTAAGTTATAAAGATAGAGATAAATTTAATTTCCAAAAAGGGTATGCTTTTTTTAATTCTAAAAATAAAAAAGAGGCTACAACTTATTTTAATAAAGTAGTTAATTCAGCTGAATATGGTTCTCAAGCTAAATATTATTTGGGTTTTATAGCCTATGAAGGCGATGATTATAAAGAGGCAACCAAATATTTTGATGCTGTTTCAGGAGAAGAAAAGTACAAAGAAAAACTATCGTACTATCAAGCTGATATGAATTTTAAATTAGGAAATTTTCAAAAAGCAATTGATTTAGGACAGAAGGCAATGGCAAAATCGAACGCATTGGAAAAGTCTGAATTAAATAAAATCATTGGAGAAAGTTATTTTAATTTAAAACAATATGATAAAGCGATTCCTTATTTAGCGGATTATAAAGGTAAAAAAGGGAGATGGAATAATACGGATTTTTACCAATTGGGATATGCCTATTACAAGCAAAATGATTTTGAAAATGCGATTTCTCAATTCAATAAAATCATCAATGGTAAAGATTTTGTAGCGCAAAATGCCTACTACCATTTAGGACAAAGCTATCTGAATTTAGATCAAAAACAACAAGCATTGAATGCGTTTAAAAATGCTTCCGAAATGACATTTGATGCTTCTATTCAGGAAGATGCGAGCTTGAATTATGCGAAATTGAGTTATGAAATAGGGAATTCCTATCAAACCGTTCCTCAAGTTTTGCTTGATTTTATAAAAAAATATCCAAATAATGCAAGTCGTCCTGTAGTTGAAAAACTGTTAATTGATTCTTATATTTCTTCTAAAAATTACAAAGAGGCCTTGGTTTTATTAGAAAAAAATAAAGGGGCCGAAAATAAATTGGCGTATCAAAAAGTGACTTTTTATAGAGGTTTAGAGTTGTATGCTGATAGAAATTATCAAGAGGCAGCCAAGATGTTTAAGAAATCTATTGATGGCCAAATTGATCCTGATTTTACAGCTCGAGCTACTTTTTGGAAAGCAGAAACAGAGTATGTTCAAGATGATTACAGTAGTGCGGTATTGAGTTTTAAGCAGTTTGTAAATGCTCCTCGTGCGGCTTCGACATCAGAATATAAAAACAGCAATTACAATATTGCCTACACCTATTTTAAATTGAAAGAATACGATCAAGCGGCTACCTATTTTCAAAATCAAATTGATAAAGTAAAAGACGATAAAGTGCGATTGAATGATTCTTATTTGCGTTTAGGTGATTGCCGATTTGTAACTTCAAAGTATTGGCCAGCAATGGAAGCGTACACTAAAGTGATTGATTTAAAAGGCGTTGATGCAGATTACGCTTATTATCAAAAAGCAATTTGTTATGGTTTTGTATCTAAAAATGATACGAAAATTGAAGAATTGAATTCGTTTTTACAATTATATCCAAAATCAAGTTACCGTGATGATGCTATGTATGAACTAGCTAATACTTATGTAGCAGCCAATAAACAAGACCTGGCTTTAAAAACATTTGATCGATTGATTGGAGAGTATAAAAACGGAACCTATACGGCAAAATCAATATTACGTCAAGGTTTGATTTACTATAATTCAGATAAAAGTGAACAAGCTTTAACTAAGTTTAAAAAAGTTGCTGCTGATTTTCCAAAAACACCTGAAGCACTTGAAGCCGTTTCTACAGCTAGATTGATCTATGTTGATGGCGGTCGTGTAAATGAATATGCTACTTGGGTACGGACGTTAGACTTTGTGGCGGTTACTGATGCGGATTTAGATAACGACTCGTATGACTCGGCTTTAAAACAATTTGAGCAGAATAATAATAAGCAAGCCATTTCTGGATTTAGTGCTTATATTTCTAGTTTTCCAAGAGGAATTCATTCACTTCAAGCTAATTTTTATTTGGCACAAGCTTATTTCTCCGAAGGACAAAAAGACAAATCGGTAGCTAATTATCAATATGTAATTAGTGAACCTAGAAGTGAATTTACGGAACAGTCATTGGCAAGATTGTCTCAAGTATTATTGGATAATAATCAAAAAGAGAAAGCAATTCCAGTCTTAATTCGTTTAGAAAATGAATCTGATTTTCCTCAAAACAAAGTGTTTGCTCAGTCCAACTTAATGAAGTGTTATTATGATAAGAAGGATTATGGAAATTCTGTTGTTTATGCGGATAAAGTATTAAGTAATCCTAAAACGGATGATAATGTTCGTAGCGATGCGCAAATTATAATTGCGCGTTCAGCAATGCAAACAGGTGATGAAGCCAAAGCGAGAGCGGGATATGCAAAAGTGCTTACAATTGCCAAAGGAGAATTGGCTGCGGAAGCATTGTATTATGATGCTTATTTTAAAAATAAAGATTCAAAATTTGAAGCTTCCAATGTGACGATTCAAAAATTAGCCAAAAATTATTCTAGTTATAGGTTTTATGGTTCGAAAGGATTGATTTTAATGGCTAAGAACTTTTATGGACTAAAAGATAGTTTTCAAGCGACTTATATTTTAGAAAATGTGATTAAAAACTTCACTGACTTTTCAGATGTAGTTGCTGAAGCGCAAAATGAATTAGATAGAATTAAAGCCGAAGAGTCTAAAACAAATTCATCAATAACAAATTAGGAATATTTAAAACAACTGTGATGATGCCGTTGTTGTGAATTTAAAAATTATTAAAAAATGACGATTCCTTTTTATATTGTGGATGTATTTACAAAAAAAAAATATGCTGGAAATCAACTGGCCGTTTTTTTAAATGCGACTGATTTAACATCAGATCAAATGCAAGAAATCGCAAGTGAAATTAATTTTGCCGAAAGTACATTTGTTACTGGGATAACAGCTGATAATAATAAAGCTACAATTAGAATTTTTACTCCAGCGCACGAAATGCAATTTGCTGGTCACCCTATTATAGGTACATCATGGGTTTTGATGAATAAAGTATTCAAACATCAGCCCAAAGGAATTAAAATAAATGTTCCAATAGGAGAAATTCCGGTAAGTCAATCACAAGATTTAGTTTGGTTGAAAGCGGCTCAGCCAGATTTTCTAGATGTTTTTATGAAGGATGATTTTGCGTCTTTTAGTAATTTAAGTATGACTGATTTTGATGATCGTTTTGTAGTTCAAGAAGTAACTACTGGAAGTGCTTTTGTCATGGTTCCTCTAAAAGATAAAGAGACATTAAACGCAGTTAAATTGGATAAAGATAAAACAGCAGAATGGCTTAAAGCAAAATGCAAAACGGAACATAGGGCTTTGTATTTTTTTAGTTTAGAAAATGAAGTGCTAACTAGTAGAATGTTGTGTATTGAAAATAATCAGCTAATTGAAGATGCAGCAACAGGAAGTGCTAGTACTTGTTTACAAGCTTTTTTATTGAAATATCACACAAATGAGATAAGTGTTGCGAATAACCAGGGAGAATGCATTAATAGAAGTTCTCAAATTTATTTTGAAGGGAAACGAGAAGAGTCTCTTTTTGATATAAATATTGGTGGAGAAACTCAGTTTGTGGCTCAAGGAGAATGGGAAGTAGTTTAAAAAATAAAAATAGTAGTAAAAAAAGATAATGTATAAAATGCAGGAGAGGGAAAATAGCCTTTAAATGCCTTTTTTATAATAAAACAAAAAAAATATGAAATTGAATTTCCAAAATAAAATAACAATTGTACTGCTTTTAGTAGCTTTTCAGTTTTCGTTTGCTCAAAAAAAAGAGGATAATATAGGCTCAGAAGTAGTCAATGTAGTTAAACCATATACTCCTACTATTTCGGATGCTTTCAAAGTACAAGAAACTCCAGTGCTGGATGATGAGGGGAATGCTAAAAAAGAAACAATTAAGTACTCCATTTTTTCTTTCCCAGTAGCTTCTACATTTACTCCTTCAAAAGGAAAAGCAGAAGGAGTTGACAAAACAAAGCAAGCTCATTTATATGATAATTATGCAACATTAGGATTTGGAAGTTATAGAACGTTAAATGCCGAGTTATTTGTTAATCAAGAATTAGGCAGTAATGATTATGTAGGGGGAATGTTTCGTCATCTTTCCTCTCAAGGTGGAATTTCAGGAGTAGAATTAGATGATCGTTATTATGATTCTGCAATTGATTTGACTTATGGTGCTAATTACAGCGATATGTCTTGGAATGTTGATTTAGGATACCAAAACCAAATTTATAATTGGTATGGATTGCCATCAGAGTTTGGTAGTACACTTTCTTCAGTAGACAGGGCAATGTTGATTGACGGTATAAATCCACAACATGTTTACAACACCTTTTCGTTAGGTTCAAAAATCGATTTTAATGAAGGAATTCTGGATAATGCAAGTTTGAAATTCAATCATTTTACGGATACTTTTGGATCTGTTGAAAATCGTTTTTATGTTAAGCCTTCGTTGAAGTTCAATATAATGGACGAAGCGATAAAAACAAATATAATTGTAGACTACGTGGGTGGAAGTTTTGATAAAAATTACCAAAACACCAATTCACAAGTTATAAAATACGGTTTCACTAATTTTGGTATTTCCCCTACTTTTGTTATGCAAGAGGACGATTGGACATTGAATCTGGGCGCTTCTTTATTTTATAGCTTAGACAATGAGCATAGTAACAATAAGTTTTTTGTCTATCCACAAATTAACGCGTCATATAAAGTGGTTGGTGACTTAATGATTTTTTATGCTGGAGCAGAAGGAAATTTAGAGCAAAATTCTTACCTGGATTTTGTGAATAAAAACTCATTTCTATCTCCTACTTTAAATATTGCGCCTACGGATAAACAATATGATGTTTTTGCTGGATTAAAAGGGAAAATCACAAATAATGTGAGTTATAACATTAAAGGATCCTATGTGAACGAAAGGAATAGAGCATTGTTTAGAAGTAATGATTACAATGAAAATGCTTCCAATGAAAATTATGCTTTTGGGAATTCAATGCAAGTGGTTTACGATGATATGAGAACATTGAGTTTTACGGGTGATTTAAAAGCCAATTTTTCGGAAAATGTAACTTTTGGTATCAGCGGAACTTATAATAATTATACTAATGATTTCCAGCAAGAAGCATGGAATTTGCCAGAACTGAAATTAAATTCAAATATTGATTTTAATATTACACCACAATGGTTTGCAGGTGCTACTGTTTTTTATGTTGGGGAGCGTAAGGATATGAAATTCAATACTAATTTTACCGTGGATTCTACTCCAATAACATTAGATAGTTATTTTGATGTTAATGCACATGTAGGTTATAAATACAATGAGCAATTAACTGGATTTGTGAGAGCTAATAATATTACGAATCAGTCGTATCAAAAATGGTTGAATTACCCAGTTCAAGGTTTTCAAATCGTAGTTGGAGCTAATTATAAATTTGATTTTTAATCGAGTTTATTTCTGAGACAAAAAAATAGGCTTCCTTATCGGGAAGCCTATTTTTTTATGTTTAACAAATTATTATTCGGCGAAAGGAATAGCAATTCTTACTTTGTCCCAACCCATATTCAATTCAATCCCTTTATCCGTTTTGGTAAAAACCATAGAAAGTGCTTCAAGTGATTCTTTTCCTTCGGTTACAGGAACGGTTAGCCTAGCAACATCATTTTCTTTTTTATAAAAATAAGCTCCCCAAACATTAAGGTCTTTGTTAATGATAACAGTATAGTTGTCTTTTTCAGGAATGGTATATAAGGTATAAGTACCCGCTTTAATTTTAGTGCTTCCTAAAGTTACATCCTTAAAAAAAGTAATTTCTGTTGCTTCATTAGCGCCAGTTCTCCATACTTTTCCGTTTGGAGCTAGTTCATCTAAACTACGCCCTTTTAGTTGAGGTCTGCTGTAGGTTACTTTAGCAATCTTTGCTGGATCTTTATAATCTGTAGGAAAGGATGCAACATCCATCGGACTTTTGTCTAGGTCAGGAAATTTTTGAGCATTTGCATTCGATGATAAAAGCATTGTAAAAGCAAAGGCTACTGTGGCTACAAGTGTCGATTTTTTCATAGTGTGTATTAAATGATTAGAACGTTAAAATTATCAATTGTCTTTTTATAAAGATAAAAATTCATGTTAAAATTTAGTAAATAAATGAATTGGACTTTAAAAAATATGAGGTTGCTTTGGAATAATAGGCTAACTTTGACCAAATGAAGAGAGCATTTTAGGAGTGTTTTTTTTACTCTTCGTCTTTTATAAATTTTAAAAAATATGACTTTTAAACAAAAAATACATCAGTACTACTTACAGTTGGTTCAAGATAGAATGGATGTTTTTAGAGATATGATTACAGCGCTTACTGAAGATTCAAAAAACGATGCCAAAGGATCTGCTGGAGATAAACATGAAACTGCACTTTCAATGATGCATATTGAACAAGAAAAACTCAATACTAAATTGAAGGAAGTACTTACTCAAAAAGCAGTACTGGATAAAATTGATTCGACTAAAACCGCTGAAACTATTATTGTGGGTAGTTTAGTTAAAGCCAATGGGATTTATTTGTATCTCAGTTTAGCACTGCCAAAAATCACTATTGAAGGAGTTAATGTAATCGCTTTGTCACCCCAATCTCCATTGGGAAGTAAACTAATGGGGAATAAAGAGGGATTTGGGTTTGAGATTAACACTACAAAGTATTTGATAGAAGCCATTCTATAATGATAAATTATGATTTTTAACTTGGTAGCGATTTTTAATAGCTTTTGATTGCTAATTTAATTTAAAATATCGATTTAAGTTTTAATTTGTAACTATAATTGCGGTTAGTGTTTTTCAAATGTAACTGTTATTGCATCTTTGCTTCATCAAAACAAATAAAAATAAAAAAAATATAAAAATATAGCGTTATGTGTGGAATAGTATGTGCCTTTGATCTAAAACAAAAAGCGGAAGTTTTAAGACCGCAAGTATTGGAAATGTCTAAAATCATTCGACACCGTGGACCAGACTGGAGCGGAATTTATAGCAATGAAAAAGCGATTTTGTCTCATGAGCGTTTGGCGATTGTGGATCCAGCTTCAGGAAAACAACCATTGTTTAGTGAAGATGGTAAATTAGTTTTGGCTGCCAATGGAGAAATCTATAACCACAGAGCATTACGCAAACAATTTGAAGGGAAATATAACTTTCAAACCGAAAGTGACTGTGAAGTTATTCTGGCACTTTACAAAGAAAAAGGACCTCATTTTATAGATGAAATGAACGGAATATTTGGATTTGCGATTTATGACGTAGATAAAGATGAGTATTTTGTTGCTCGCGATCATATGGGAATTATTCCATTATATATTGGTTGGGATCAACATGGAACTTTTTATGTAGCTTCAGAGTTGAAAGCTTTAGAAGGATATTGTACAAAAATTCAATTGTTTCCTCCAGGACATTATATGACAAGTAAAGACGGTGAATTTGTACAATGGTACAAAAGAGACTGGACTGAATTTGATGCGGTAAAAGACAATGAAACAAACATTCAAGATATTAAAGTAGCACTAGAGGCTGCGGTTCACAGACAATTGATGAGTGATGTTCCTTACGGAGTTTTACTATCTGGAGGATTGGATTCTTCGATTACTTCGGCTGTAGCCAAGAAATATGCGCAAAAACGTATTGAATCAGGGGATACTACTGATGCTTGGTATCCACAATTGCACTCTTTTTCTGTAGGACTAGAAGGTTCGCCAGATTTAGCTGCTGCACAAATTGTGGCGGATCATATTGGAACCATTCATCATGAAATTAAATTTACTATTCAAGAAGGTTTGGATGCGGTAAAAGATGTAATTTACAACTTAGAAACGTATGATGTAACTACTATTAGGGCTTCGACTCCAATGTGGTTAATGGCGAGAGTGATTAAGTCAATGGGTATCAAAATGGTATTGTCTGGTGAAGGTGCTGATGAGTTATTTGGAGGATATTTATACTTTCATAAAGCACCAAACGCACAAGAGTTTCATGAAGAAAACGTACGTAAATTAGGAAAACTTCATATGTACGATTGCTTAAGAGCTAACAAAAGTTTAGCCGCTTGGGGAATTGAAGGACGTGTACCATTCTTAGATAAAGAGTTTATGGATGTGGCAATGCGCATCAACCCACAAGATAAAATGATCAACAAAGAACACCCAATGGAGAAATGGGTAGTACGTAAAGCGTTTGAAGAGATGTTGCCACCAAGTGTTGCTTGGAGACAAAAAGAGCAATTTAGTGATGGAGTAGGATACGGTTGGATTGATAAATTAAAAGAAGTGGTAGCTGTTGAAGTTAGTGATGAACAATTGGCGAATGCTAAATATAAGTTTCCATTACAAACACCAACTTCAAAAGAGGAATATTACTACCGTTCTATATTTACTGAACATTTTCCAAGTGATGCAGCTGCTCTATGTGTGCCACAAGAGGCAAGTGTGGCCTGTAGTACTAAAATTGCTTTAGAATGGGATGAAGCATTCAAAAACATGAATGATCCATCTGGAAGAGCGGTGGCTAACGTGCATACTGATTCTTATGTAAAAGCATAATTTTTAAATTATATATTGAAAAATAAATGCTCCCAAATTTTGGGAGCATTTTTTATTTAGCCATTTTAGAAAATAATTAAAGAGCATTTTTTTATATACGTCTTCTTTTTTATATTAGCCAATCTAAAATACCCACCATGAAACGTTTTGTTGTAGTCCTTATATTGTTTTCCCTTAGCTCTTGTTTAAAAAACAGTAAGACTTCGGTTGATTTGATTGTCACAGACGCTACTATTTATAAAGTGGATAAAGCTTTTGGCACTGCTCAAGCAATGGCAATAAAGAATGGTAAAATTGTAGCAATTGGATTGAATGCTGAAATCGAAAACAATTACCAATCGGATAAAAACATAGATGCAAAAGGCAAATATATTTATCCAGGTTTAATCGATGCACATTGTCATTTTTATGGTTTTGGACTAAGTCTGCAAGAAGTAGATTTACGTGGAACAAAAAGCATGGAAGAGGTGATACAGCGTATCCAAGCGTTTCAGAAAGAAAAAAAATCAAATTTTATTGTTGGAAATGGATGGGACCAAAACGATTGGAAAATAAAAGAGTTTCCGTCTAAGGCTATATTAGATAAATACTTCCCTGAGATACCTGTGGTACTGAATAGAGTAGATGGTCATGCTATAATTGTAAATAGTAAAGTTTTGACATTGGCTGGAATTACAAAAGATACAAAAGCGGTGGGTGGCCAAATTGAAATAAAAGACGGTGTGCCTACAGGAATTTTAATTGATAATCCTATGGAGTTGGTTTTTAATATAATTCCAAAACCCAGTCGTAAAATCCAAATTGCTGCTTTGTTAGATGCCGAAAAAGTGATGTTTGACTATGGATTAACTACAGTAAATGATGCGGGTTTAGATCCAGATATTATCAATTTAATGGATAGCTTACAAAAGGCAAAAGCGATGAAATTAAATGTGTATGCGATGGTCACTGCCAATCAAAAAAACATTGATTTGTATTTGAAAAAAGGAATTTACAAAACAGATAATTTAGATGTTCGTTCTTTTAAAATGTACGGTGATGGAGCTTTGGGATCTCGTGGTGCTTGTTTACATAAAGGATACTCGGACATGCCGAAGCAGTTTGGTGCATTGCTTTCTTCGATAACCCAATTGAAATCAGTTGCCCAACAAATAGCTAATTCAGACTTTCAATTGAATTCACATGCTATTGGCGATTCGGCAAATACGGTTTTGCTAAAAATATACAAAGAAGCTTTAACAGGAAAGAAAGACCGAAGATGGAAAATTGAACATGCTCAAGTTTTAAGAGAACAAGATTTTGATTATTTCAAGACGGGAATTATTCCTTCGGTTCAACCTACGCATGCAACTTCTGATATGTATTGGGCAGGAGATCGATTAGGAAAAGACCGTTTAAAGAATGCCTATGCCTATAAAAAATTATTGAATATGGCAGGGGTTATTGCTTTAGGAACTGATTTTCCAGTTGAAGAAGTAAATCCAATGCTGACTTTTCATGCAGCAGTAGCAAGAAAAGATAGTAAAGGCTATCCAAAAGGAGGCTTTCAAATGGAGAATGCATTGACCAGAGAAGAGACTTTGAAAGGAATGACGATTTGGGCTGCTTACTCCAATTTTGAAGAAAAAGAAAAAGGAAGTCTAGAAGTTGGGAAATGGGCTGATTTTGTTATTTTTGATAGAGATATTATGAAGATCATCGATAGCGAAATTCTGGAGATGAAAGCTTCTAGAACGTATATAAAAGGGATTAAAGTAAAATAAAAAGTAGTTTGTAAAAGAGGTTGAGAATAGATAACACTACGATCGATTTTACATACTTTTGTATTACATATTTAATGTAAATCTACTTTTTTTGTAATTTTTTATAATTAAATACTAGTATTGTCTTTTGTATTTGTAACTGATGGTACATCTTTGTTTTTTTAAGGTGAATTAAAATATTAATAAATAGATTTATGTGTGGAATATTAGCCATTATAGGGAAAGGTAAAGAGGAGAAATTTGTTATGGAACTTTCTAAAAGGATGTCACACCGTGGCCCTGATGAAAGCGATTTGCATGTTACTGAAAAAGGGCATATTTTAAGTCACGAACGTTTGTCTATAATTGATCTACATTCAGGGAAACAGCCTATTCAAGGAACTAAATCAGCGTATATGATCCATAACGGTGAGATATACAATCATCAAGAATTAAGAGATGGTATTTTGAAAAATCATACTTTTAGAACTAAATCCGACTCGGAAGTGATTGTTCATTTATACGAAGAGTTTGGTTATGACTTTTGTAATATGCTTGATGGAGATTGGGCATTTGTAATTGTTGATGGAGATGATTATATCGCTGGTAGAGACCCTATGGGTGTAAAGCCGTTATACTACGGATTAGATGAAAGGGGAAGAATCTATTTTTCATCTGAAATGAAATCTATCGCGGATCAATGTAAAACATTTGCAACATTTCCTCCAGGGCATTATTATACTGGAAAAACAGGTTTTGTAAAATATTATCAACCGGAATATGAAGATTATTTAAATGCAGATCAAAATTTAGATTTGATTGCAATAAGAGAAGCTTTGACAGAAGCAACTCGCAAGCGTTTGATGAGCGATGTGCCTATTGGAGTGTTACTTTCAGGTGGTTTAGATTCGTCATTAACATCGGCAATTGCTTCAAGATTATTGGCAGGAAGTGGAAAAAAACTGCATTCATTTTCTATAGGATTAGATGCTAATGCACCAGATACCGTTGCTGCAAGAAAAGTTGCAGCTTTTTTAGGGACTGAACATCATGAGATTTATTTTACTGTAGAAGAAGGAATAAAAATTATAGAAAAATTAATCTGGAATTTAGAAACCTATGATCTAACTTCGATTAGAGCGAGTACTCCAATGTATTTCTTGTCGAAGGCTATTACGGATTTAGGTGTAAAAGTGGTGCTTTCAGGGGAGGGTGCTGATGAGATTTTCGGAGGGTATTTGTATTTTAGGAATGCGCCTTCAGCCGAAGATTTTCAAAAAGAAACAATCGAAAGAGTTCAGAAATTATTTACTGCCGATTTATTAAGAGCAGATAAATCGACGATGGCACATGGATTAGAAACTAGAGTTCCTTACCTGGATAAAGCATTTTTAGATGTTGCTATTCGAGTAAAAGCAGAAGAAAAAATGCCTAAAACATATGAGGGTAAAGAAAAATATATTTTAAGAAAAGCATTTGATACACCAGATGATCCCTATCTTCCGGATGATGTTTTATGGAGACAAAAAGAACAGTTTTCAGACGGGGTGGGGTACAATTGGATTGATGAATTGATACGTTATTGTTCTTCGCAAGTTACTGATGAGCAATTAGCTGGAGCTGCTGCAGAGTTTCAGTATAATGCTCCAACAACAAAAGAAGCGTATTTTTACAGGTCTATTTTTCATAAATATTACCCACAACAAAGTGCTGCTCAAACAGTGAGAAAATGGATTCCAAAATGGCAGGAAAATGAAGATCCAAGCGGAAGAGCAAATGCGGCTCACGTAAAAGCAGATATAGAAATTGCAAAAACAAGAATTATTGTTTGATAAAACAATTTTTCATGAAAATAAAGACGTTCTCAGTTTTGAGAGCGTTTTTTTATGTTAAAAAATCAACATTATGTTAATAACTTAACCGCTTAAAACATGATTTTAACGGTTATATAGTTTGTGTTTTTATATATTTGCGTGTTAGACAAATAGTACATTTTTTTTAGAATAAAATATATGAGCGAAGAAATCAAGAAGGACAATTATTCAGCAGATAGTATTCAGGCGTTAGAAGGTATGGAGCACGTAAGAATGCGTCCATCAATGTATATTGGGGATGTAGGTGTTCGTGGTTTACATCATTTAGTTTATGAAGTAGTCGATAACTCTATCGATGAGGCTATGGGAGGTCATTGTGACACCATAAGAGTAGATATTAATGAAGATGGTTCAATTTCTGTTGAAGATAATGGACGTGGTATTCCAGTAGGAATTCATAAAAAAGAAGGAGTTTCGGCATTGGAGGTTGTAATGACCAAAATTGGTGCTGGTGGTAAATTTGATAAGGATTCTTATAAAGTTTCTGGAGGACTTCACGGTGTTGGGGTTTCAGTTGTAAATGCACTTTCAAATCACTTAAGAGCTACAGTTCATAGCAGTGATGGAAAGATTTATGAGCAAGAATACGAGAAAGGAAAAGCGCTTTATCCAGTGAAACAAATTGGAGAAACGACA
>TARA_R110000868_G_scaffold28617_4_pt1 | contig 20896 bp, 26 predicted proteins | sample TARA_R110000868 | Tara Oceans TARA_R110000868 (sample SAMEA4397489) | marine metagenome | biome: Polar Biome; feature: [SRF] surface water layer (ENVO:00010504); material: water (ENVO:00002006), including particulate matter (ENVO:01000060) such as... | depth 5 m | reverse complement strand
GATATAAATAATAGAGCTTATGTACAATTTGTAGATCCAAAGTTTTTACAACCTTATTCAGAAAGTGCTAAAACTATAAGTCCTGTAACTAAAACAGATAAAGGATTTACAGCAGATTTAGACGCTCATTTAGGAGCTAAGACTATAGACGAAGTATTTACAGAAGATATAATTGTACAAACTGTAGATCAAGATGCCAGAACTAAACAAAAAAATGGTAATGCCGTTTTATTTAAAAAACTTGGTTTTGAAAAACGCTACGCAGAATATGAAAAAACTACTAAAGATAAAGATACAGGAGTTGCAACTATAAGTACTAAAAAAGCTGAAGTATTTCAATTTCCTAAATATATAAATGTAGGAGGTACATTATACAGACTTAAATCTTATGTTCCTTTTAATAAAGAATATAGATTTGCTAAAAATAACTCAGATAGATTTATTTCTACTCCTAATGAAAAAGAAGAATATATTGGTATAGCTGTAGAGTATGAAATAGTAAGTAGATTTGGTGGTAATAATGCTACTCCTTATGGTAGAACTATTGCTGAAAATGAAGCTGCGTCTTTTGAAGTACGTAAAGCTAAAAACCTTGCTACACAAGAAGAAGCTGACCCTAATGAAATAGTTGGAGAAGCAGAAATTATTGATAATGCTCCTATTTTTGTTCAGCCTGTTATAGAAACTTCTGAAGCCCCTACACAACTTTCTAAAGAACAACAGCTAGTTAATAAAAATATGTCTATGGCAGTAACTACAAGTTTAGGTACTACAGAAGCTTTAATAAATGATAAAGCTAAACTTAAACAAGAGGTAAAAGCTATTGGTAGTGATGCTGTAAGAACAATAGTTAGAGAAGTTATGGATATAACTATTTTACAAAAAAGTGGTATATTAGCATTAACTAAAAAAGGTATATTTTCTCAAGTTGATGGTCCTAATGCTAGAAAAGAGATAGAACAAGAAATGGATAAATTAATAGACGAAGCAACTTTAGAACAAACAGTAGAAATAAGAAAACTTCTTTGTAAATAAGAAATAAAATATGATGAATGTAGCATGTCCTAATAAAAATTGGCCTCCATATAAAGCAGTTGTAGCTAAACATGGAGAAGATTATGCATTTCAAGCTTGGATATTATCCGGTTATAATGGATTTGATTCTTTAGAAGATGCAGAAAATTTAGTAAACACTCAAGCACAACTTGATAATAGTACAATAGTAAATATAAAAAAAGAACTTACTAGAGTATTAACTATCCAGAAAAAAATCTATGAAAAAAGACCTGGAGGTAAAAAATACTTATTAGAAATTAATGAAGTTCTTGAACAGTTAAATTCTAATAATAATTTAGCAGCTTTAGTAAAAATGCTTGAATTTTCTAAAGCCAGTAGTGCTCAAGTATTATCCAGACTTTCTGAAATAAAAAGTAAATATAATACAGATTTTAGTAAACTTTCACAAGATGAACTTATAAAATTAGCTGAAACAATGCAGGAAATAAAGAGATTTGTTTCTACTTATAATATTCTTGAAGATATGGAGCAGCTATCTATATTTGCAGATACTGATAGTGAAGATTCAAAAAGCTTAAGAAGTACTTTAAGTAATTTTAGACGTATAGTAAAAAATTATAAAGAGATACATGAAGAAATTTTAGCTACTTGGTTAGCTACTCAAGCGGAAAGAGTTAATGAAGGTATTAGAGCTCAAGGTAGAATGGAGTTAATTCTTACTAAAGCTAGAATTAAAACTCTTATTAATACAGCTATTTCTGATATTTCTGTTTGGGAAAAAATGTTTGGTGCTCAAGCTAATAGTAAAGATCCTTTAACAGGACTTGTTGCATCAGCTGTTAAAGAAGAGGCTTATAAAAAACATTTAGAAAATGTAGCAATACAAGAAAGACTTATTAGTTTATATAAAGCTTCTGGAGGATCTAATGATCCAGCTAAATTTAATGCTAAGTATCTTAGAGATGTAGATAATTATGAATTTGTACCTGAATTAGATGCAAAAGGTAATCCTATTCATAATGAACAAGGTATAATAAAAGGCTCTAAAAGATATGTAAAACGTAAAGCTTTTATTACTAAATATAAAGAAGATCAGTTTTGGAAAGATTTTAGAACTTTTAATGAATCTGTTTCTCAAGATGATTTAGGAGAAAATGCTGTATTTGAAAGGATAATGGCTAGAAATAGATGGATGGCTGCTAATTCAGTAAGAATAGATAATCCTGCAGATATTATAGAAGCGCAAAGAAAAATTCTTAATCCATTAGAATTTGATAGATGGTTTTCTGAAAATACTGAAAGAATAACTATAAAGTATTATTCTAATGGAACTAATTTAAATTATTTTGCTCCTGAAAAAATACACGAAGTTTCTAAAGATGGTAAAACTTTTGTTATTTATAAAGACATTTCAGATTTTTATAGACCTTCAGATAAATATTTAAATCCAGCATTTACTAATTTACAAGGAGATGCTTATTATCAAGAACTTCTTAAAACTTATACAGAAGCTAATAATAAAGTTGATGAAAGTAAAAGATTAAAATATGGTATTATACCTCAAAGACGTGCTACAGGTTTTGATAAATATATAAATAGTAATAGTACTTCTTTATTACAGAATTTAAAAGATGATTTTGGACATTCTGTAAATATAGAAACTTATGACACTAGCTATGGTCTTCAGACTCCTGATAAAAAAGATTTAAAATATATTCCTATTTACTTTACACACATGTTACCTGAACATGAAGTAAGTAAAGATTTATTAGAATCTACATTAGCTTATTCTCAAATGGCTAATAATTATAATGCTATGTCAAAGATTGAACCTTTTATAGAAATGGTTTATGATGCAGTAGAAGGTAATGCTGTAGTAGAAATAGATGCTAGAGATGTACAAATAATGAATGCTAGAGGTGTTGTAAAAACTGAGCCTATGACTGGCACACCTTTAACTTCTAGAACTAAAAAAGTAAATGAGGCTTTACTTGAATTTCTTGATAAAGTAGTTTATGGATCTTATGAAATTCCTGAAGTATTTACTATTGGAGATAAAGAATTTAGTAAAAATAAATTAGCTAAGAAAGTTATAGCTTTTTCTAGTTTAAATGGTTTAGCGTTTAATATAAATTCATTTTTTAATAATACATTGCTTGGTAATTTTACTATGGCAATAGAATCATTTTCTGGACAATATTTTAATAAAAAAGATTTAATTAATGCAGAAGGTGTTTATTTTAAACATATAGCTAGTATATTTGGAGATATAGCTGCAGGATATCCTAAAAGTAAATTAGGAAAGCTTTTAGTTAAATATGATGTTATGCAAGGTGAGTTTCAAAATAGTTACGGAGAAAATGTTTCAGGTAATGCAGCAAAAAGATTATTAACTACTAATAGTTTATTCTTTTTAACACATGGTGCTGAACATCAAATACAAAGTACCGGGTTTATAGCTATGGCTAAAAATCAAAAAGTAACTTATCAAGATGGTAGTACTTCATCTTTATGGGATGCATATGATGAAAAAGGTAATTTAAAGAAAGGAGCTATATGGTCTGAAAAAGATCAATTTGCTTTTATGCAAAAAATGCACAGCTTAAATAAAGGTATGCATGGTATTTATAATCAATTTGATAGTCCTACTTTAAAAAGAAGATGGTATGGTAAGTTAGCTTTACTTTTTAGAAATTGGATTTATTCAGGTATTCAAAGAAGATATTCTGGTGAATTTATTAATATAGAAAGTGGTGTAATAGAAGAAGGTTATTATCGTAAATTTTTTACATCTCTTTATAAAGAATTATCAGTAGGTAAAACTGATATGCTTTTTGGTAATAATCTTACACCTGATCAAAAAGCTGCAAGAGCTAAGTCACTAGCTGAAGTAAGTGCTATGGTTCTTATTTTTGCTACATATGCTGCATTATCTGGTGATGATGATGATAAACCTAACACTTGGTTACAAAATCAACTCATTCTTCAAACAAGAAGATTAGGAGGAGATTTAATGTTTTATACACCAATAAATATTTATGAGCCTTTAAGAATTCTTAGAAATCCTTCAGCAGCTATTACAAATATTGAAAAAACACAAAAATTTATGTTTCAATTAGTCAATCCTTTTGAACAATATGAACAAAAATCTGGATATTATGAAAAAGGTGACTATAAAATAGAAAAAAGATTTAATGATTTAGTACCTATTTATAACCAGTTAATTAGATTCTCAACTCCTGAACAACAGTTAAAAGAATATATGTGGAAATAGATAACTAAACATGGCCGGGAAAAAGGGGGGCTTTATGGGCCTCCCTTTTTTTATGTTTTGGTTTTACTGTATTTTTTTTAATTTAATCCATTCTATACCGTGTCTATAGAATTTTTTATGAAGGTGTTCTATAGACATACCTTTTGATATAATACCATCAAATCCATCAGATCTTTGTCTGATATAATCTGTAGTAGGATTTTTTTCAATACATTCTATAAATGGATCTATAGCTTCAGTTTTATCATAACCTAATGCTCCTAAGTATTTTCTAAACTCTGATAATGACATTTCACTATAGGGGATTTCCGGACTTGGTTTTGTGTTTTTTTCCATACGTTAAGGTTATAATTAACTATCTCTCTTTTTACATTATATATATCTCCTATTTGCTGAAGAGAATGCCCTGTGTTTTTTAATATAGCGTATTTTTTACCTTTCCATCTTACAAAATCTGTTTTAATAACTGTTAAAGAAAATATAAGTTTAGAAGATTCAGGTCTTTTATACTTCTTCTTTTTAAGTGGTTTAGGCTTAGTTAAAGATGCTATAATAACAGGTTGAATTTTACCTGATATAGTAGCTACGAATTTTTTAACTTGTTTAGGCTTAGTAGTTCTTCTTTGTATAAATGAATGTAATTTTCTTCCTAAGTCTTGCCCTTGCTTACCAGTCATATCAAGCATTACTCCTGCTTCATTTCTTGGATAACCTTGTAACCATAAATTAAAAAGCTCTGGAGCTTTTTTATTTGGATAGTTATAAGTTAAGGCTTGTATTTGTTCTAACTGTAATTTACTATCATAATCTGGAGTAGTTTGATGTCCTAATAAATCAGCTCCATTAATAGTAGCATCAGGATTAAGAGCTACTAAACTTTCATATAGAACATGTCTTTTCCTACTTTCAGTACGTAACTTATTAAATATAGTCCATTTTACTGCTTGAAGAGCGTAGTTTTTAACTAACTCTTTAGGAATATCTTTTTTAGTCCTACTTAAAACTATATATGCTTCATTGATATAATCATCTACACTTAATTGTAACTTTTGTGATTTACTATAAATTATAGCATGAGCATATCTTTTTAATTGTGGTAATAGTTTAATAAATTCTGCGTCCCAATGTCTTGTACTCATAGTATAAAGATAAAATAGCCGTCTATCTGTTACAATAGACGGCTATTAAAGTTAAGGTTTATTAACTAGTTTCCCAAATTTCAGGATTTGGTTCGCTGACTTTGATTATTTTATGTAGTTCTGTATAAGTCTCTTTTGAAAAATTTATTGCTGTAGCTATCTCTGCATCTTCTGGTAATGTAACATCTAACTCTTTCTCCAACTCTCTACGTTTTTCAGAATCTCTATACAGTACTTTATACACTTGAGAACTTTGACCTATATTATAATATCGTAGTATACCATGTTTTAAACCTTCACTTATATGACTATATTTTGAATTTATGAATAATAAATAGTCTTTAAACCATTTATTAGGTACATGAAAATAAAATATAGTTGTATACTTGTCTGGTTCATACATACCACGATAATAAGGGCTCTTTTTAAGATTATTTTCTAATCTTGCAAAGCTACTATCTAAGTCTTGATACTCATAATGTAGAAATATACTATTTCGTATGTCAGGTAAATCTTCACTATATAAGTAACAATTTAGCAACAGATGTACCTGCATAAAAACAGGATCTATCTCAAGCATAGGAGGAAGAAAGATATAAGATTTTGTCTTTTCTTTTGGTTCAAATCTTGACTTCCTCATATACTTACGATGGATATATTTCTTTTATTACTTGTTCTAAGTCTGGTTCTTCATACAATTCAGACTTTGCAACTTTACCACTTGGGTGTCTAATTACTTGACCATTACTATCTAGTTTAGTCATATTAGACCTGTGAACTTCTTTAAACCCATTTATCAAAGCATCACCTAAACCAAAGCTATTTGCAGTACCTAATAGAATGTATAGTTGATCTACTATAGCATCAAAGACTTCTACAATATCTTTTTGTTCACATGCTTCTTTAAATTCATTTAGCTCCTCTAAAGCTAAGTCATATCGTAGTTTTTGAATTTCAACACTTGGTATAGTAGGAGAGGATTCTACTGGTATACCAAATGCTTTATGAAATTCTGCTACATCATTTATCAAATCTTTCATACGTGTAAATAAAAGTCTTTATCTATTAATGTTAGATTACCATTTAGTTCTAAAGAATCATAAATAGTTTTAGGATATTCCCATTTATTTTCTTTATGATGCCATATAATAGATGATAAATCTCTTTCAACCTCTTCTTGTCCTTTTAAAATATAGCTTCTATCTATAAAATAAATAAGACTTTTTATTCTTACCACATCAATTGCACAAATATAAAACTGAATATTATAATTTGTGAAGTCTGGATAAAAATCTTTTAACCAAGAAATTAAAGCTTTTTTATAAAAATACATTTGTCTGTATGTTTTATAATAATCAAAAGTATCTAGATATTTATGTACTGGATTTTTACTATCTGTTTTATAATCTATGTATTTAACATGTACAGTATCTCCAACACATTTTACAAATATCTGATCTAATTTTGATTTTAATTGTACTACTTCTTTTTCAATAGTTTCATCCCAAAATATTTCTAATTCATTGTGGCATTGCCACGAATCAAATTCTGGAAGAATGTTATCCCATTGTGGATTACCTTCAGCTTTACTAACAGCCATTGCTGCAATATCAAAGTCTGATTGTTTAATTAAAGTTTTACCTGTTGAAGCAAGTAATTCTTTATAATAAGCTTGATTAGCAGGTTTTTCAAAATTCTCACGAACTTTTTCTCTACTAATTTTATAACCAGATTTTTGATAAGCTGCTTCATAAGCTACTTCATCTTGAATATCTGATTGTGTTAAGGTGTTAATATAATCTAGCATCATTACTGAAGGATAATCTTTCTCTTCAAGATTAGAAACAATGTAACGCTCTTCTAACTTTTCAGGCTCCAGGATTAAACAATGGATTAATGAGCCCAATGTCATAGCATCACTTTCTTTTTTAACTACTTCTTTTGTAATGTACATTTTATAGTACAAAGAAGGATCATAGTTAAATGTAGAAAGAGAGCTATTACTAATTCCTGGTAGATTGAAGTAATTCATAGTCTGTGTCTGTGACATCTTGTTCTTCTATTATTCTAAATAATTCATGCCAACAACTATACATAAATTTGAGTTGATTTACTCTAGCATTATGTATAGAAAATTCTCCCTCACCTATAACTTGATTTATTTCGGCTTGTAAATCATCAATAGATCCATCTATATAAGATCTTAAACTAGGTGAATGCCCACTTTCAAGATTTTCCATAATTTTATTAATATATGGAGAATACTTAAAAGCTTCGTAACATTTTTTCTTGTAATCGTCTTTAAACTGAACAGTCATTGTTTTTGTTTTTTAAAACTTTTATAAACTTAACAAACTCTTCTAAAGTCATAGCTACAGTTGTCTGTCTATTTTTTTTATGAAATATAAGAATAGGAAAATCTTTACGTTTAGGTACTAATTTTGCTACTTCTGTAGTTATTTCTGTAGTGAGGTTTACATAATTTATATTAGCCTCTACTGCTTTACATTGTACGTTAAAAGGTATATCACAAATATCTACTTTGGCTGAATCTAATAATCTACTTCCTAATCTGCTTGTCTTTGCTTCGTCATATCCCAAATCTCTAAAGAGTTTAACTATAGTTCTTTCATAATTATGCCCTTTACGTCTGGCTCTTTTTCCAGAACTAGCTGGTTTAGCTGGTCTAGATCTAATCACCTTTTGTGCCTTTTTTTCTTTATCTGTACTCATAAAGCATTTTTTAAAAATTTTAAAGTATTGCTTTCTCCGTGGATTTTTCTATAATCTGAAATATCTTTATGGAGATTACAAGGTTCAGGTACAAATATAGGAATAAGATTATGTTGATTACATACTTTTTCACTATATTTTTTACCTGGAGTATCATTATCATACAATAAGTATATCTTCTTAAACCTTGATTTTAAGTTAGTTATAATAGATTCCTCTATATTTGCAGCTTCACTTTGTGGTGCTGTAGATGCATAACCTAAAATATTAAGAACTAATACGTCTTTATATGATTTAGTAATGATAAGAATGTTTGCTGATTTAGGCAATTTTCCTTGCCAAGTATCGTCTTTGACATTTGTTAAAAATCTGTATTCTTTCTTTTTAGACATGGGTCTATAAAGTTTTCTTTTAGCATTGCCAAACTCATAACTATAGACAGGATCATATTCTGTATACCAGTAAACTAATTTATCATTAATCCAATAATTTTCTAAAGCTTTTACATTATTGTTTTGTAAAAACTCTGTAGATAATCCAAACTGGTCCCAATATTCTTCATCAACTTTATTCCATTTTCTAGATTTAATATTAAGTTTAGTATCTCCAGTAATTGTTGGCTTTTCCCCACTTAAAATGCCAAAGAAGGCATTAGTGGTGGGTTTGTCCAACTTTACTTTAGCTAATCCTAAGTTAAAATCATTGTTTACTGTTAATAAAGCTTCTATAAATGTTAATCCATATTTAGTCTGAAGAAAAGACCATATATTATATGTACCTAATCTAAAGTCTTTTAATAATAAACTCCCATCTCTACTTTGAAATAATGAAGCTGAAGGAGTTTTATCCTTCATAAGAGGGCTTAAAAATGGTGTTTTTAATGGTATTCCCGGAACATAGTAATTCCATAAATCCCATTCAGAAACCCTTTTTAATATCTCTTTTATTGTAAGTTCTTTAGGTTTTCCGTACATAATAAGAAAAGAAAAGAGGGATTTCTCCCCCTTTTCCTTTAATTTAGAGTATTAGATTACTTCAGAAAGTCTGGAAGTTCTGTATCTGCACCTGTATTCATAAGTTCAGGGTCTGCTTGTGGAGCAGGTTTACGAACAAGACGATCAGCTACATATTTACTAATTGTAATTTTAGAAGGCTTAACTTCCATTTTCTCAATAAAGTTTGGGTATCTTGGTACAGATACATAACCTTTATTATTAAAATGAAAAAGCATTCTGAATTTACCTTCAGTTTTACCTTCAATAAGAGTATTGACAGCCTTTATATAATCAGTAAAGCTATTTGTTTCAGGCAAAGTATCATATTCTTGTTCTGTAACTAACTTAGTACAAATATGTTTAATACGACGATTTACATCATCTTGAGATGCTTCATCGTCATTATCCCACTCTTTGTGACTAACTTCAGCTCCATTAGATTGAACAAATACCATCGAAGCATACTTCAAATCTTCGCTAAGCTCAAAAGAACCTTTAATAATACAATCTTCTTGAATACCTACATTAGGCAACAATCTGTTTTCATCCGCATTAATCTCTTTTCCATCTGAAGTTTTTTTACTTCCGTACGCCATAGTTTTTAAGTTTTAATAGGTTAATTAAATAGTCTCAGAATTAGTAATTTCTGCATTTACATCATCTACTAAAGTAAAGCCTGGCTTAGTAGCTCTTTTAGGCAACCCTAGTTTTTCAATAATTTGTTTAGCACTTGATACAGAAATATCAAATTCCTGTGCAAGTTCTTTTACTGTTTTTCCTTCTTCTCTTGCAGCTTTGAAAGCTCTTGTTGATACTGGTGTTTGTGGCATTGATTTATTAATTGATTAGTTTAAATTTTAATTTTTACATCACCTTCTTCAGTGATAATTACTTCTTGTGCAGCTCCTGGAGTTACATCTACCATTTCTTCAACAGTATATAAACCAAGAATTTTATCTGGTGCGATACGCTGTGCACCTAATGCTAAAGCTCTGGCATATAACATATGTTTAGGCATTTTAATCCAGTTATCTTTAGTAGTCCATCCTGCACGAACTGCATCAGACCAATAAAAAGACGCACGATCTGTAACTTTACCACGATAAAACTCAACCGTAGTTACAAAATCTGTTTTACCATCAGGTTTATCTACTTTTTCAAAGTCTTGAATAGTTTTGTATTGTACTCCATTAGCCCAGAGCAATGCGCCCAGACCTTTAGAACTCAATGCAAGACGACCTTGAATAGAATAAACTTGATGAAATGCTTGCATAGGCTTCATACCTAAATCTTTACCAAACTGAGCTATAGCAAATGCTTGCTGAATAGTTTTAATATTACTTGGTAAAACCTTAGAGTCAATAAGTAATTGTAGCTGCTCCATCTCATTTTGTGGAAGAGCTAGTGTAGCTGTTTGTGTAGTTACTACTGTTTCTGAACGATTATTTTCATATTCTTTCATTAATCTTCAATTGTTACAACTGGTTCATAAACTACATCTTCTGTTGCACTTTGTGCATTTACAATAGTTTCATAAACCTGTTTTCTTTTTGTAGCATACTGATTAAGAGTATACACACCTGCTGAATCTAATACAAGTTGATTAGCAATCCATTTTAAAGCATCTTCCATAGAATTAGCTTTAATACGCTGTTTGTCATCTTCTCCTTTTACAGAAAATCCTTGATTTGTTTCTTCAATGCTGTACTCTCCTAGAGCAGCGTCTTTAATTGTTATCATATTATTTATTTAGTTTTATTGATATGTTTAAATGAATTAAATAGCCTATTAAATCATCTAAAGTATCTTCTGTTACATCAGATAATCCTGTTTGTTTTATTCTATTTAATTTGTCATTAATCCTAGCTTTAATTCCTGTAGATACATCCATAGGAAATAGTAATCCAACTTCATGTAGTGAATTGTTATAGGCGTTGTTTTTATCTAGTAATAAATCTTTAATCCTGTTACACTCTGTAACAATTGTGCTGTTTATTTGTTCTTTAGAGTTCATTTTTAAAAAATCCACCTTTAGCTTCTTCAAATGTTAAATTAGAATTTTCAGAAAGAAAGAAACTTATTACGTTTACATCTTCAGAAAAAGCTAATATTAAACCGTTTTGCTCTTCTTCTGCTGATACTACTTTAATTAGAATAATATAATGCTCTTCATCAGGACTAATTTTACTAGTTGATGTGAAAAACACTACTAAATCTTTAGAATTTAAAGTATCTAATGTTTTTAACATAGACTCTTTAACTTCAATTTCTAAAGTATTTATAAAATCTAATATTTCATCTTCATTTTGAATTAAGACTAACTTAGTTAAATCTATAATAACTTTTTTATTTTGCTTTTGCGTTGAGTTCTGCAATTGCTTTGTAGTCTTTTTCTTGAATCTTATCTGAAGAAGGTAGTTCCTTAAAGAAGTTAGAAGCCCCATTGAAGTATAAATCTATGTTAATAAACCCTGAACCATCTCTATTCAGCATTACATTAAACTCTCTGTAATTATCGCCTAGTTTATCTATATCATACCCTTCATAATCAGATATTTTATATCTATGAGGATTGAATAGACCTAACATAACATTTACATCACGTTGAGTTAATTTGCAATCTGCTAACCCATCAGGACTAGGGCGCAGTTTAGCTATTATACTATCACCTTTAAAAGTGAATTGTTGTTTTTCTTGATCTGCTGCTTGTTGCTGAATATTTACTGGAATATATCTCCATCTATCCCTCATTGCAAGACAATATTTACTGCTAAAAGTAAATATAGCATCCCACAATGTAGCTGAACCTTCTGGATGAAGCAAAGATAAATGATCTGTAATTACTATTACATATTCATTAGGGTTATTTGGAATATATTTTACTATAGATTTATTAGCCTCATCTTTAATTGGTTGAGATGTATTTAATAATCTATCTACAGATATAGGATCATTATTTTTATCATAATGTGTACCATTTTTATATGCATAATCACGCATATATTTATAAATACCAAATGGATTTTTAATGTTGTCAATAATATGAACTATTGACTCAAACCTATCCATTTCTTCGTCATAACTATCTAGCAACTCTTCTAAATCAGTTTCTAAGATATAATCTTGAAATCTTGATTTTAGTTTAGCTGGAGATATTATAACACCATGATCTTTAAACAACCTATAACTGTAGTATTGCGCTATTTTTTCTTCTTTACTCACTTCTAAAGAAAAATAAAATATCTTTAAACTAATGTCACTTGCATGTTTTGTAATAAACTCATAAGGATTATAGACAAACAAGAAGTCACCTAATTTAGTTTTACCTACTTTAGAGTTAGCTGTAACGAGATAATATTTCTCCTGCTCAATACCGGGTATTACTTTGCCTAATTTTGGTAATAAGACAAATGGAATACAAGTATAGCCTCCATCTTCTCTAATCTTTTTATTCTTTTTAATTTCAGCTTTTACTCTTTGGTAGTTTTTCATAATCTTTTTTCTCCTACACTTAATATGTGTGATGTTTTAACATTAAAGTCTTCACACATAGCCGCTAATTTACTACCATCATCTTTCTTTATGAAATAATCAGCTTGAGTCATATAGGCGTAGCCTTTTCTTTGCATCTGATCTACATAAAGCTTTGTTGCTGCAAGGATTGTGGTTCTAGAATATTCTGGGTACATTCTTAAGAACCACTCCATTTTCTTTGCTATACCTTGCAAGTCTCCACGTATTGGAGTACCATTACCTGATTTTACTCCTTTGGGAAATAAGTCTCTATAATTTCCTACAAAAGTATTAAAATCACTTGTTTCTTCAAATAACAGTAATCCATCACCTGTTAAAGCATATGGATAAGTTAATTCAGAATCAGGTATTTCTCTTATATACTTGGTCATAGCTAAAGATTTTATTTCTTCTACTACCCAGTTACCAAGTTCTTCAAGAGGTTTACCTGCATGTAAGTACGCTAAAATAATATAATCATTAGGAGACATCCTAAGTTTGAATATCTCATCTGTATCAATAGAGATCTTCATTTTTATTAATTAGTTTAAAATTCCATAACAAAACTTCTTTCACTTTTGGGTGAAATGTTTGAAAGGCTCTATTAAACACATAAGTTTGATAATAAAGATAGTATCCTTTGTTAGGATATTTAATTATTGTAACAGGAACACACTTCCTTACAGTATATAATAATACTAAGGTAGCAATTAATTTAAACATATCCAAGGTTTTTATAGGTTAATACTCTGTCTTCTTTTTCTAATCTTACTTGTTTCTCAAACCGATTGATTTTCAACTGGTTCATCTGCTTCTTTAGCGAATTGTTGGTATTTTTTAATTGCATCATCTGTATTGTGACAGTGGATTTCTTCATAATTATTGATATTTTCCATAGCTTTTGTATACCACTTAGTCTCTTGAGTTCCAGCTGTAACATAGATAAATATATTACCTATATTATCTGTAACTCGTTGTCTTCCAATAGCTTGTACCATATCTAACTCTTTACTATAATAAGACATTAAAATAGTATTATCTAAGTTAGATAAATTTGCACCTTGTTTAAGCATTTTAAACGAAGCTATTAGATTAATTTTATCTTTATCAAACTTCTCACGTAATTCTAAATTCTGTTTATCAGAATTTCTATTACTGATTACATTTGGAGTTAAAGCTAAAAGTGCATCTACACTATTACCAAACAACAAGGTTTTACCAGATAAAACAGCTAATAACTTTTTTATTTCTGTTACTTTACTTGGTAAATTGTACAAGATTTTAGCTCTTGCAGCAGAAGTATTTCTTATTCTGAAAGTTTTTGCAGGGCTATCTGGTAAGAATAATGTTTTTTTAAACTGATTATCCCAATAGTCATAAGCTTCTTTTTCTGTTTGTAAGAATTGTGCTTTAGCTGTGCCTGATGTAATAGTCTTGTGATAAAAATCTAATCCATGATTTACAATAAAAATTCTAAGCTTTTTAGTTGTACCATCTTTTACAGCTTCATTTAGAGTATATTTAAATACTACTGGAGCTATTTTATCAATCATATCTCCTTTAGTAATTTCTACATTATCAATCATATAAGACGTAGGTCTATCAATAGTAGCTGATAAACCTAATATAGTTTTATATTTATTGTTTTTATAGAATTTTATATACTCTGGTGACAAAGACATATGAATCTCATCTGCACATACCATATCCCATTCTGTACCAATTAGTTTATAACTAGATTGATAACACATAAAGATTAAAGTATGAGTTTTTGCAAGATCATATTTAAATAACTTTTTAAATAAAGTTATATCTTTCTTTAAGTCAAATTCTCTTTGACTAGTTTCTGCCAAAAATAGTATCTTAGAACTTTTAGGTAAGAAACGGGTGGCTTTAATAAAACTAAAAGTTTTACCTATACCTGTACTAAGATTAATAGTACCTTTTTTACCCGTTTCCACCCAAGTTTGGATAGCTAAATTTTGAATTTCATCTCTTTTACTATCCAGTAGAGCCATTAGATTGTTTTTATACGGTTTGCTAACACTTCTTCTGCTGCATATAGTCTAGATAGAATAGCATCTACTTGACTATAAGAAACAGCATTAAGAATATTGTTTATAGTTAATTCATAAGGTGTATTATTATCAAGCATATCTGATAAATTTTCCACTTGTTGTTTGTAATGATCAAATAAAAGTTCAGAATAATCTCCTGATTCTAAAATTTGATTTTCTTCATCATCATTTAATACTGCTACTGGAGTAAATGCACAAGTACGCAATTTACCATCTTCTCCAACAGGAACAGCTAATACATCCATAGGATTTACTGCTACTATAATAGCTGTATCACCAAATCCACTGTAATTATAAGCTTTACTTGCTACATGTAAACCTTTAGAACAAGAGTATTTATTAGATTGATTGCCTTCATGACGCTCAATTCTAGCCTCTACACCAATACGATAATCCATACTTTTTGTATGAGCATCAGTAAATTGAGATGTAATTAAGTTAGGTAATTCTAAATAACAATCTTGTAAATTACCAATATACTCATTAGAAGCATTTTCAAACTTTGTTCTTAATTCTAATTTACCATCAATTTTATAAATATAATAGTCTTTAGGATTTTTCTTCCAAGTACTTTTTACTTTAATGTAAGAATTAGAGATAAAATTAACTAGAATTTTATCTGTTTGATTAACTGTAACTACTCTACGATAAGCTAAGAACATACCTTGTTCTGTAATAGGCATTCCATGTGTAGCTAAGAATTTAAACAAATCTACTCTACTTTCAGCATTTGGGTTAAGCGAGCACCACATCCAAAAATTATCAATAGAAATGAATTTATTATAATCAACAATATTATCACCTGTATATTCTTTTGCTGCTTCGACATATTTAATAGCTACTTCTTCAGGAATACTTAATTTAATACTAGATCTATATAAAGCTCCATCTTTAATAGAAAATAGTCCTGGATAAATAGTAGCTAAAGAATGAATGTTATTAATTAAATTAGCTTTAATTTCATATTGTTTTTCTTCAGCACATAATTCAGCAGTAAGTAATTGTCTTACATTTTCTTCATCATCATTGTTTATTAATTCAAGAACTTTTTGAAACAGTTCTTCACTGCAATTATTGTTTACAATTATTCCTTTAGTTGTAATAACTGTAATTGTTTTTCCTAATTTTATTAGTTTCATACTTATGGTATAAGGTTTAGTTTTGTTAAGTTAATTAATGTAAATGAAGCGTTAAAAATTCTTAAAGTACCGTTATGGTCTTTTAAAGTTTTTAACAACTCTTCTAAATTGTCTCTATATGGATCTGAAACATAAGGTGTTTTATGCCATTTACTAGTAGATCTAATACAAGAAATTAATATTGTCTTTTCATTTATTGATAGTACATATCCTAATTTAAAATGGCCATTGCAATTTTGAATTATTAGATCTCCTATTTCAACAGGATGCAGAAAGAAGTCTTTACTAGGATGGTTGGTTTGTTTCTTGGGTATCAGACTCTTTAGGTTTTCCAACATAATGTTCTAAATTTAGTTTTATTTTCTTTAATTTACAAATTTCTATGAAGAAATCTATGTTTGATTGTGTGTAATTTTTAATAGAGCTGTAATTTTTACTATCTGATTTGTCAATATTAGGTAAGAAAGAGTATTTCTTACAAATATTTTCTACATTATTTACCATTTCTATAATAGTAGGATCCCACAAATTAGTTTTTTCAGCTACTTCTAGCATACTTTTTGTTAACTCATCGTTGTGAATATTTCTATAGTTTCGTGATTCAATAATAGCCTCTTCTAATTCATTGTAAGATTTAGTATCTGCAGTTGTTAATAAACTTCTACACTCAGTTATTTTAGAATAATTATTTAACTTTTCATGTAGTAATATTAATGATACATATTTTCTAAATACTTTATGATTACCTTCCATAAATTTTGTTATATTAATATAGTTAGGAGCTAATTCAAAATATTTATGATTTATTTTAGCTGTAATGCAGGTAGTTGCATTAAACATTTTATATAAACCTGCTAAATAATCTTTTGCATCGTCTGTACTATAAATAATAAACTTTTTTTCTTTACCTAAAGTTTTTAACTCTTTATCATTATTTATAAATACTGCATCTACACCATATCTTGAACTATTTGCAGCATATTTTACTAAAATCTTTCCTGTAGATTTTCTTAGACTGGTTAAATTATTAGCACTTTTTGCTACTTTTTGTGTTTTTAACCATTCTTTAGATGGAAGATTAGAGTCTATCTCAATAGTATTATTTTTAATATACTCTTTCTGCCAATCTTGAAAGCTTTTAATAATGCTACGCCATTTAGTTTTAGGATATTTATGTAATTTTAATATTGTAAAATAATTTTGAGTATCCTTATTCCAAGAATTAGAAATAAATTTATAAGGAAATAATTTAGTCTTTACTTTTTTAATAACATCTGTACCAGACTTTGGATATGTCTCAAAAAGATATTTAGCGACTTTATTATTTACTTCACTTTTTCTTAATAAAAAATCTTTATTATTATCATAAGGCCAATAGTGTTTTTCACTTTTAACAGGTCTTATTTTAGAATTATCAATAGTATATTTAATTTGATAACCATAAAACAATAAAGTTTTAGTAGGTAGATATATATCTACTCCTAATCCTTTTAATTTAGGCTGTTTTAATGTAACACTAGGATACATACTATTATTAATATGATATGTTTGATTTCCTATAGAAATTATATTATATTGTAAAGCTTCTATAAACTTATTTAAATCTGTATACTCTTGTACTTGGCTATCATATAACTCTAATAATTCTTTTTTAAATTCTAATAAACGATTTTCTATATTTTCAATAGTTTGTTTATTAAATAATAAAGATTCTCTATTAGGAGTTATAGCTAATTCACCTATGTTAAAATTTAACGCTAATCCAGCAAATGAATCATAATTTATATTAGGACTACTTAAATCTCCAGCATTCATAGGATAACTTACAGGACCAATTTTAACACGCAATGCTCTAGATTCTAATGAAGAATAAGTAAATGTCTTTGCTTTAATTAAAGTAAAGTTATTATCTACTTCTGGAACATTAAAATAAACATTTTCAAAATAAGCTAATTGATTTTGACAGCCTTCAATAAACTTTTTTCTATCAGACCAATTTTTAATGTAAATTTTAATAGTAGTACCACTAGGTAAATCTGTATTTTTAGTACACAATAAATCTATTTGAGGAGTACCTTCAGATTTATGCATAAGATATTCATATTCAACACAATCTACTCTTGTTGTAACATACACCTCATTTGTATAACTAAGACCACTAAATTTACCTAAACCCATCATACCAATAGATTCATTGCTATTGCGTTTAGTAGATTTACCAAATTTACGATAAACATTATTTATCTTTTCAGGAGATAAACCTTCACCTAAATCTGTTACATACCAATATGTACCTTTATCAGAAACTGTAACAAGTCCTACTTCAATAGGTTTATCAGCTTTTCCTGCCTCTACATTTGCATCCCAAGCATTAGAGCTATATTCACGAATTAACGACCCTATAGGATCTGAATAAAGATTAGTTGATAATATTTGTAATATCCAACTTAAATCTTCAGAATCAATTTCTGCTTTATGAGATGTAATATCACCATATACAGTTATCTCTTTTAGAGCTGATTTTAATATGTCTTCTTTCATTTTGTATTTAGCCTGTTGAATGATGTGTTTTGTAATACTTGAAGATCTTTAGGCTGCCATTCCCAAATCTCTCCATTGTCTTGTATTACAGTAAATAGTTTAGAAGTCTCTGTTCCATACTCAGTAATAAGCCATATAAAGCCTTTACCTTTAGGAGTAGAGACTTCTATCCTATTTATAGGTTCAAATATTGTCATATTTAAAAATTGAAGCATTCTTTCATAGTGATGTGTTTATTTATTTGTCGACAGCATAAAGTTTTAATAATACAGCCTCAAAATCTCTTGTTTGTTTTAATCCTTTTTTCTTTATCATACTTGATATGTTTATGCTAGTTTCATCAAAATACGATATTAATGCATAATACTCTGCGTCTGTTAATGTGATTACTTTGTCCATGAGTTGTTGATTGTTATTTCTGAAATAACAGGTATAGATTTAATAATTTCTGAACCTGCTTGTTCCATAAGTTGTTTTTGAATTAAAGACCATTCATCTACAATAGATTCATGTACTTCACAATCTATTTGATCGTGTACAGTCATTATTATAAATACTTTATCTTGTAAGTTATGTTCTTTAATATAAGTTCTAATTAAATACAATGCACGTTTAGTCATTTGAGCACCACTAGCTTGAATTGGTGTATTCATACTAGCTCTTTCAATAGAACCTATTTCTTTATAATCATCATTTTTTATTATCTGTTCCCAACTTGGAAACCATCTAATAATAGAATAAGGTTTAAAAGATCTTATAAATCCATGTTTAAGACCATACTTTTTACATCTATCCAAATAAAGATTTAAGCGTCTAGTTGCTTTAAAATAATCTTTAATCATTTTATCAGCATCATCTACACTAATTTCTAATGTGTTAGATAGTTTAACTTTAGACATACCATAAATCAAACCAAAATTTACTGTTTTAGCCGCATCTCTGTAAGATTTACCTCTAAGAAAGTCTGGTTTATTACGTACATCTTCTAATGGTATATTAAATACCATAGCTGCTACATTAGAATGTAAATCTTCATTATTTAAGAAGGCATTTAACCATAATGATTCTTGACTGCCTTCTGCACAAAGACGTAACTCTTGACCTGCAAAGTCACAACTTACAATTTTAAATCCTGGTCTTGCTACAAAACAGTTTCTATATTCTATTTTAGCCGGAATATTCTGCATATTAGGAGTTCTTTCTTCAGGATTGCCTGAAGTTACTCGACTTGTTGCAGCTATTTGCCAAAATGAAGTATGTACTCTTTTTGTAATAGGATTTACATATTTAAGAAAGTCTTCACCATATGTACTAACTAATTTTTGCTCTTTTTTATAGTCAATAAATTGCTTAATAATAGGGTGTTTATGCTGATATTTAGATAGTATTTTTTCACTTGTACTTTCTACAACAATGCCTAAAGCTTTTATTACTTTATCTACTTGACTAGGACTAGACCATAAAATGTTTATATTTTTTTCATGTTTATAACCTGGTTCTATTTCAGCAAATAAATTACCTTGTACTTTAACTTTAATAAATTTAGATAGTTTAGGCTCTTGTCTTACTATATCATCTAATTTATCTGTATAATCAGATTCTTTAAATGAAGCATTTTTAGCTAAGTCTAACCAAGCTGTTTGATCAAAGCCCATACCTATATATTCAATATCTGCTAAAGCTAAACAAGCATTAAATTCATTAGTTACCCAATCAAGAATATCTAATTTCTTTATTTGTTCTAATTGCTTTGTTTTAATTTCAGTTAAACAAGTTACATCACCTATACCATAAACTATTTGTTTTTCAGTTAGATTACTATCTCCAAGATTACTAAATTGATTTCTTGTAGATTTATCTAATTCTATATTACAATATTTATTAGCTAAGAATTTAAGATTTAATTGTCTGTCTTTTAAACCATTTGTAATACAAGCTTCTGCAAGCATAGTATCATAAATATTGTTTATTTCAATACCATGAAACTTAAGAAACTTATAATCAAATTTTAAATTCTGACCTACAATTAAAATCTTTTCTAATTGTTCTTTTAAAGGAGAAATATCTATATATCTTACATCAATAATATATGAAATATCTTTCCAATTAAGTTGTAAAGTAATAATTTTATTATAGTGATTAAATTGTCCTTGAGTTTCTGTATCTAAGTTGACTTCATTTAATCCAAGCAGCCAATCAGAACATTGTGCAATTGTGGCTTTTTCATATAGCTCACTTGTTATTAATTCGCTGTTACCTATAAAATAAATCATTCTTTTATTAATATAGTATAAATTAAATTGTTTATTTCTTCATCATGAAGAAATTTTTCTTGCTTTTCACCTTCATTAAAGTATTTTGCAAAATCTTCTCTTTTTACGGCATACCATAAATTTTCTGCAGAATTAAAATGAAAGACATAATTATATAGTTTTTCCATTAGTATTTTGTACTATTATTAGGTTTA
>TARA_R110000868_G_scaffold778_2_pt1 | contig 20897 bp, 16 predicted proteins | sample TARA_R110000868 | Tara Oceans TARA_R110000868 (sample SAMEA4397489) | marine metagenome | biome: Polar Biome; feature: [SRF] surface water layer (ENVO:00010504); material: water (ENVO:00002006), including particulate matter (ENVO:01000060) such as... | depth 5 m | reverse complement strand
CCGCGCTGCCTTTCCCTGTGCAGTCCGCGCCCGGAATCCTGCAATGAGGTTCCGGCTGTTCTCCCCGCTGACGCGGCGTATCCTGACGGTGAATGTCCTGCCGCTCGCGCTCCTGGTGGCGGGGATTCTCTATCTCGACGAATACCGCGAGGGGCTTATTGAATCCGAACTCGCGGCCCTTGAAACCCAGGCCGAAATTTTCGCCGGCGCGCTCGGCGAGGGGGCGATCGGCACCCGGCCCGACGGTACCCAGTTCCTGCTGCCGGGCGTCGCCCGGCCGATGCTGCGCCGGCTGACGGCGCCGACGCGGACCCGCGCCCGCGTGTTCGCCGTCGATGGCATCGCAATCGCCGACAGCCGGTTCCTGTCCGGACAGGGGGGCGCGGTCCAGGTCGAAGCGCTGCCGCCGCCCGATACCAGCGATATTTCGACATCGGCGCTGAACGGGCTGTACGACCTGTTCTTTGCCCTGCTGCCCCGGGGCAAGCGTCCGCCGCCTTTTCCCGAAACCGCGCCGCTGCCGGGGCGGGACCTGCCGGTTGCATCGAAAGCGCTGGACGGGACAACGGGCACCGCCCGCTGGTCGATTCCGGGCGGCGGGATACGGCTCGGCGCGGCGGCGCCGATCCAGCGGTTCAAACAGGTGCTCGGCGCCGTGCTGCTGACATCCACCGCCGAGGAAATAGAAGCCGCCGTGCGCGCGGTGCGGTTCGATATCCTGAAGGTGTTTGCCGGCGTGCTGGCCCTGACCGTGCTGCTGTCGCTGTATCTCGCCGGCGCGATCGCGCGCCCGGTGCGGCGTCTGGCGGCGGCGGCGGACCGCGTGCGCGGGGGGCATGGCGAGGCCGATACGATTCCCGACTTTACCCGCCGGCGCGACGAGATCGGCGATCTGTCGGCGTCTCTGCGGGAGATGACGGAGGCCCTGTGGCAGCGGATCGAGGCCAATGAGAGCTTCGCCGCCGATGTCGCCCATGAAATCAAGAACCCGCTGACGTCGCTGCGGAGCGCGGTCGAAACGGTGGCGCGGGTCCGCGATCCTTCAAAACAGGCCGCGCTGATGGACATCATCCAGGATGACGTGAAACGGCTCGACCGCCTGATCAGCGATATTTCCGATGCGTCGCGGCTGGATGCGGAACTTGCCCGCGGCGAGATGGAACCGGTCGATCTCGGCCGCCTGCTGCCGGCCCTGGTGCAGGTGCACGAGACGACGGGGATGGAACGGCGGCGGGCCGCGCTGGCGTTCCGCGGCGATACCGCCAACTGCACCGTCTACGGCATCGAAGGCCGCCTCGTGCAGGTTTTCCAGAACCTGATCAACAACGCCCTGTCGTTTACCGCCCCGGAGGGCGAAATCGTCCTGTCGCTGCGCCGCGACCGGGGCGACGTGGTGATCCAGATCGACGACCAGGGCCCCGGCATTCCCGTCGAAAGCCTCGATTCGGTCTTCGAGCGGTTCTATTCCGAACGTCCGGAAGGGGAGACCTTCGGCCGCCATTCCGGCCTCGGGCTCAGCATTTCCCGCCAGATCATCGAAGCCCATGGCGGCACGATCCACGCCGAAAACATCCATGGCGACAAAGACGGCAGGCGCCGCCAGCGTATCGGCGCGCGGTTCGTCGTGCGGCTGGCCGCCGCCCGGCCATGAGCGCTGCCGCCGGCCGCACCGTCCATGCGACCTGCATCGCTTTTGGCGATATCGGGGTCCTGCTGCGGGGACCGTCCGGGGCCGGTAAATCGGATCTGGCGCTCCGCCTGATCGACGCAGGCGCAGAGCTGGTGGCGGACGACCGGGTGGCGCTGACCGGCCGGGACGGTCGCCTGATCGCCGCCGCGCCGCCGGCGCTCGCCGGCCTGATCGAGGTCCGCGGCATCGGCCTTGTCAGCATGCCGCATGTTTCCGGTATCGCCGTCGGCCTCGTCGCCGACCTGGTGCCGCCGGGCGGGGCTGAACGGTTGCCAGATCCCGCCTGGGACGCGTATTTAGGGGTCCGCATCCGCCAGGTTGCGGTATCGCCGTTCGAACAGACGGCGATTGCGAAGCTGCGTATCGCGGCGTATGACGCGGCGGGGCAGAGCGATCCCGTAACCGGCGCACATCGCCACTGTAAGGACGAACCGACACGATGACGGACAGGCCCGATACCACGCCGCCGCAGGAAGACGCACCGCAAGGCGGCCAGCCCGGCGCGCCGCTGCCGGTCGTCATTGTCACCGGCATGTCCGGCGCCGGCCGGTCGACGGCACTGAAAGCGCTGGAAGACCTGGGCTACGAGGCGGTCGATAACCTGCCGCTGTCGCTGCTGTCGAACCTGCTGACGCCGGGTGCCGGCGGCGGGCGCCCGCTCGCCATCGGCGTCGACGCCCGGACCCGCAATTTCGGACCGGCCCCGTTCCTCGAAGAATTCGATGCGTTGCTCAACATGGACTCGCTGCGGGTGCGGCTGCTGTTTCTCGATTGCGATTCGGAAGTATTGCAGCGCCGGTTTTCCGAAACCCGGCGGCGGCATCCGGTAACCCCGGACCGGCGCGTTACCGACGGCATCGCGCGCGAGCGCGAATTGCTGGTGCCGCTGCGCGAACGCGCCGACGAGGTGATCGACACCACCGAAATGGCGGTCGGAGAACTGAAGCGGCTGCTGGATGCGAACTATGCCCTCGAACGCATGCCGGGCCTGGCGGTTTTCGTGACCTCGTTCGCCTATCGCCACGGGCTGCCGCACGAGGCGGACCTTGTCTTCGACGTCAGGTTTCTCCGCAATCCGCATTACGTCGATCGCCTGCGCCCGTTGAGCGGCCTCGACCGGCCGGTCGGCGAATTCATCGAAAACGACCCGGACCTCGAAGCCTATTTCGGGCACCTGACGGACCTGCTGGAACCCCTGCTGCCGCGCTTCGAATCCGAAGGAAAAAGCTATCTGACGATCGCTGTCGGGTGTACCGGCGGAAAGCACCGCTCGGTCTATACGGCGGAACGGCTCGGCGCCTGGCTGGCGACGAAAGGCGAACAGGTCAGCGTCAATCACCGCGACCTGAAAACCGACGGTCCGGAGACTCAGCGGCAAGAGACCCAAAGCGGAGGCACGACATAAAAATGATCGGACTGGTAATCGTCACCCATGGCAGGCTCGCCGAAGAATTCGTCTCGGCGCTGGAACATGTCGTCGGCCCGCAGAAGCTGGTGGAAACCGTGTGTATCGGCCCGGACGACAACATGGAAACCCGGCGCCAGGACATCGTCGCCGCCGTGGCCGCCGCCGATACCGGCCGGGGCGTGATCGTGCTGACGGACATGTTCGGCGGCACCCCGTCGAACCTCGCGATTTCGATCCTCGAGGAAGCGAATATCGAGGTGATCGCCGGGGTCAATCTGCCGTTGCTGGTCAAGCTCGCCAGCGTGCGCAAGTCGTCCGACATGGCGACCGCCGTGGCCGAGGCGCGCGATGCCGGCCGGAAATATATCAAGCTTGCCTCGAACCTGCTCGACGACACGGCGTCCTGACCGCAGGCGGAACCCGCATTGCCCCCCGAACGCCCCGTCGAAATTACCGTTGAGATCGTCAACGAACGCGGCCTGCACGCGCGTGCGGCGGCCAAGTTCACGGCCCTTGTGGAAGGGTTCGATGCGGTTATCAGCGTTTCGAACGGGCGTGAATCCGTCGGCGGCCGGTCGATCATGGGGCTGCTGATGCTCGGCGCCGCCCGGGGAACATCGATAACCGTCAGCGCCGACGGCGCTGATGCCGGCGCGGCGATCGCCGCGATCCGCGCCCTGGTCGAAGACGGGTTCGGCGAAGACCGGGACTAGAGAGTTTTCTGTTTTGACGGCACCGGGCCGGCGCGATTCCGCGTAAGCGGGATATGCTCGAGCCTGTCCCGCCTGTCCCGCCTGTCCCGTCAGACCGTCGTTTCCGACCGGGTTTCCTGGTGCCAGACCAGCAGGCGCCGGCGGATGAATTCCATCGCCCGGATGACGCAGAACCCGACGATGCCGATTTCGACGATGCCCGCGAACACGCCCGGCGAATCGACGTAGCGCGCGCTGCGGAGCATGGAATCGCCCAGGCCCTGTCCGCCCATGATCATCTCCGTGATCAGCACCACGATCAGGCAGATCGGCATTGCGATCTGCAGGCCTGTCAGGATCTGCGGCATCGCGGCGGGAAGGATCACCTCGCGCAGAATGTCGCGGCGGCTGGCGCCGAGGCTTTGCGCCGACCAGATCAGTTCCTTTTCGATCGCCTGGGTGGCGGACCAGGTCGCAATGATAATCTGGAACGACGCCGAAAAGGCGACCATCAGGATTTTCGACAGGTCGAAAAGGCCGAACCACAGCATGAACACCGGCAGCAGCGCGATCTTCGGCATCGGCAGGCCGATCGAGACCAGCGGATCGAAAAACCACCGGATCGATGCGTTGCGCGAAATCAGCAGGCCGATCGTGACGCCGCAGACCGTCGCGAGCGCGAATGCGGCGAGCGTCCGGTAGAGCGTGATCGCGATATCCATCGGCAGCTGGCCGGATGCGAAATCCGTCGCGATGCGGGTTACGACGACGGAGAGCGGCGGCAACAGGAAGGCAATGACCAGGCCGAGCCGGGCGGCGAGTTCCCAGGCGATCAGGAGAAGCCCGATCGTGACGAAAGGCCCAACGGTGTCGAACGCCCGGCGGGCGGTCAGGCCGTTCCCGGCGCGGATTCCGGTTCGAAGGGTGCGCGCCATGATCCTAGTCCCGCCACACGAGGAGGCGGCGCGTCAGGGCGACATATGCCCGGTCGGCGAAAAAGCCGATGGCGGAAATCGTCGCAACGCCGGCGAACATGCCGGCGTAATCGCCGCCTTCGCCCAGAAGGTCGATCAGGTAGCCGATGCCGTTATTGGCGATGATTAGCTCGCCCGATACCAGCAGAATAAACGCGAGCGCCAGCGCGATCCGGATGCCGCTCAGAATTTCGGGCATCGCCGCCGGCACGACGACCTGCCACAGCACCTCGCGTTCGCGCGCGCCCATGCTGCGCGCCGACCAGATCAGCACCTGGTCGACGCCGCGCGCCGCGTTGAACGCGCTGAGAACGACCGGCAGCAGGCAGCCGATGAAGATCAGGGTGATCTTCGACTGGTCGCCGAGGCCGATCCACATGATCGTCAGCGGGATCAGTGCGGATTTCGGCATCGGGTACAGGCACCGCAGCAGCGGATTGATCAGGATATGGACCGGCCGGTACCACGCCATCAGCACGCCGGCGAGCACGCCGACGATGACGGCGCTGACAAAGCCGGTCGCGCCGCGATACAGAGACTGCGCCGTGTGCGCCCACAGACCTTCTTCGGTCAGCCGGGTAAAGGAGACCACGACATCGCTGAACGGCGGCAGGGCGAATTCCGACACCAGGCCGAACTGCGATATCGCTTCCCAGAACGCGGCAAGCAGCAGCAGCGGGGTAAAACGCCAGAGGGTAAGTGCCAGTCGCACGGTGCCTACCCCGCTTTCGAGGAATCGGCGGCGATGGCTTCTTCGCGCACCAGGTCCCAGATTTCGTCGACCCGGTCGAGGAATTCCCGCGACTTGGCGATTTCCGCGTTCATCCCGCCGTCGAAACGGGTATCGACGATTTCCTTCACCCGTCCCGGCCGGGCGGTCATGACCACCACCCGGTCGGCGAGCAGCACCGCTTCGCGCACGTCATGGGTCACGAACACGACCGTCGTCGGCGAGCGGTTCCAGATGGCCAGCAATTCTTCCTGCATCAGGCTGCGGGTCTGGGCGTCGAGCGCCCCGAACGGTTCGTCCATCAGCAGGGTGTCGGGGTTGATGGCCAGCGTCCGCGCGATCGCGACCCGCTGCTTCATGCCGCCCGACAATTGCGACGGAAAACTGTCTTCGAATCCCGTCAGGTGAACCAGGTCGATGAATTCCTGGGCCGTGGCCTCGCGCTCCGCCCTTGCCAGTCCCTGTTTTTCGAGACCGTAGAGCACGTTCTGGCGGACGGTCTTCCAGGGGAACAGGGCGAAGTGCTGGAACACGATGCCGCGGTCCGGCCCGGGGCCGGTGACGTCGCGCCCGTTGACGGCAATATTTCCCTGCTGCAGCTCCATGAAGCCGCCAAGCAGGTAGAGCAGGGTGGATTTGCCGCAACCGGACGGCCCGAGAATCGCCAGAAATTCGCGATCCCGGACCTCCAGGTCGATATTGTCGAGCGCCAGCACCGGCCGGCCACGGGCCGGCCGGTATTCATGGCATACTGATCGGATCGATATGCCGCCCGCGGACCGGTCCGCGGCGGTTGCGGGGTGTGCCGTCATTTGTTCGCGCGGCCGGCAGCCTCCTGGGCGATCGACAGGTCGACATAGTTTTTGACCGCAATGTTTTCCTTGAGGATGCCGAGCTTCACCAGATCGTCGACGTTCTTCTGCATCCGGTCCACGTTCACCATGGCATTGGGCTCGCGGTAGTTGTCCTCCTTGGTGAATGCCCAAGAGGCATAGTTCTTCGCCGGCCGTTTGGTGACCTTGGACAGGGTTGCCAGCACCTGTTCACGGTTTTTCGGATCGTACAGCCATTTCCGGAAACGGATATTGTCGGCCAGGAAATCGACAAGGGCCGCCCGGTTCTTTTCGATCCAGTCGGCGCGGCCGATCCATTGCAGCGTCTCGGTCGGCCCCAGGGCGTCCCGCATGTTGAACATGTACTTTACGCCGCCCTTCTTTTTCGCGATCAGGTTGAACGGGGTCAGCAGCGGCGCGAGATCGACGCGTTTGGATTGCAGCGCCGGCAGCATCGCCGGGAAGCGGACTTCGACCATCTGATAGTCGCGGCCGACCTTCCAGCCCAGTTTGCCGAATTGCGCCTGGACCGCGGCATCGATGGTGCTGCCCAGTGCATTGACGGCGATCACCTTGCCCTTGAGATCCTCAAGCTTCGAAATCTCGCCTTCGCGGGCGTAATATTCGGTGGCGCCGTATCCGTCGACCCCGCCCGACATAACCTGCGCGATGACTTTGAGGTCCAGCTTCGCGCGCTTCACGCCATGGACGAGCGCCTGGATGCTCATGCCGCCGAGATCGAGCTCGCCGGCGGCAATGCCCTGCAAGGCGGGGCCGCTGCCGCGCATGCGCACCGGCTCCACGACGTAGCTTTTTCCGTAATTCTGATAGATTTCTTTCGGCGCCTGGGTAATCAGCGGCGTGATATGCGCCGGGGCGACCGACCACTGAATGCGGATTTTCACCGGTTCGGCGTTTGCGGTCAGCGAGACCGCGAGGGTCGCTATCGCTGCGGCGATGCCGGAAACGATGTGTCGGCTACGGAAGTGTTGGTTGGTCATGTCGCATTTCCTCCAAATTTTTCTCCCGCAATGTTTTGATTTGTTATGCAGATGCGGGGTGTGATTGGTTTATTTGTGCGTGCTTCGTCAACTCCGGCCGGGAACGCTGGCCGGTCCTTACGCCAGTTTCATGGTTTGGTCTGGATTCCTTTTATATGAGTCTCGGTAAAGAGGGCGCTTTTTACAGTACGCCTTCACGTACCATGCGGCGGACCTCTTCGCGGTCGATCAGCACCGTGTCCGGCACGCCGGATTCATAAAGCGCCAGCATCTTGTCGGGATCGAAATTGCCTTCCGACATTTCGCCGAATTCTTCGGTGAACTGGTAGAATCGCTTGTAATCCTGGGTGTCGAGCGCCGAGAAATTGTCCATCATGGTCTCGACCTCGTTGCCGTCGGGGTCGCGGTAATAGAACGATGTCGAATTGCCGTGATTCACGGTCCAGTGCGGCGCCGGGTGACCGGCATCCTTCATCGTCTTGTATACGAACAGCAGTTCGCCCAGGCTGGCATAGGCAAAGGCGATATGGGAAAGCCCGACCGGGGTCTTGGGCTTGGTGCCCCAGCCCGGCCGCCGGATCACCACCACCCGGTGATCGTGATCGTCATAGGTGATGAAGGTCAGTTCCATCCTGTTTTCGTGGCTGTTCACGTTGGTGATCTCGCCGTTGAAAATCATCTGATAGAATTCAACCATCGCATCGTAATTTTCGTCCGAGAAAATATGGACGTGATGCATTTCCCGCGGCGACGGCATTTTGGTGACGGCGCCGGCAGGATCGATCCGCTCGGGCGCAACAGGCTTCAGGGTGTAGGTGTCAGATGTCTTGGTCGCCATGGCCACTTTCCTCATCCCGTATTTTTATTGAAACCATTCTGCCATGGCGCCGTGCGGATTGTCCACCCGAGCCGCTCAGCGTGGAACCTTGATTTTTTATCCGTCGGCCTGCTATACCCCACTCAACACCCAACGAGCGTTTAACTGCAAGTTTGTGGGATACGCGTTGGGACGCAATCTGCCTATATGCCCGATTGTTTCATACATTTCAGATAGTGGAGCGAACCAAATGAGTGCCGAAAACGATTATAAAGTTGCCGATATGTCCCTGGCCGACTGGGGCCGCAAGGAAATCGCCATCGCCGAGACCGAGATGCCGGGCCTGATGGCGCTGCGCGAGGAATTCGGCCCGTCCCAGCCGTTGAAAGACGCCCGCATCGTCGGTTGCCTGCACATGACCATTCAGACCGCGGTGCTGATCGAAACGCTGACCGCGCTCGGCGCGACAGTGCGCTGGAGCTCGTGCAATATTTTCTCGACCCAGGACCAGGCCGCGGCGGCGGTTGCGGCGGCCGGCGTGCCGGTCTTCGCCTGGAAGGGCGAGACCGACGACGAATTCTGGTGGTGCATCGAACAGACCATCAAGGGCCCCGACGGCTGGACGCCGAACCTGATCCTCGACGACGGCGGCGACCTGACCCTGGTGATGCACGAAAAATATCCCGAGATGCTGAAGGATATCAAAGGCCTGTCGGAGGAAACGACGACCGGTGTGCATCGTCTGTACGAGATGATGAAGAAGGGCCAATTGCTGGTTCCGGCGATCAACGTCAACGATTCCGTGACCAAGTCCAAGTTCGACAATCTGTACGGCTGCCGCGAAAGCCTGGTCGACGGCATCAAGCGCGCGACCGACGTGATGATCGCCGGCAAGGTCGGCGTCGTTGCCGGCTACGGCGATGTCGGCAAGGGATCGGCTGCCAGCCTGCGCAACCAGGGCGCGCGCGTCCTCGTCACCGAAATCGACCCGATCTGCGCGTTGCAGGCGTCGATGGAAGGCTACGAAGTCGTGACCATGGAAGAGGCCGCGCCGCTCGGCGACATCTTCGTCACCACGACCGGCAATATCGACGTTATCACGCTCGACCACATGCGCGAGATGAAAGACCGGGCCATCGTCTGCAATATCGGCCATTTCGACAGCGAAATTCAGATCGAGTCCCTGCGGAACTACAAGTGGGACAACATCAAGCCGCAGGTCGACGAGGTCGAATTCCCCGATGGCAAGAAGCTGATCGTCCTGGCCGAAGGCCGTCTGGTCAATCTCGGCTGCGGCACGGGGCATCCCAGCTTCGTGATGAGCGCGTCGTTCACCAACCAGGTCATGGCGCAGCTCGAACTGTGGGAAAACAGCGCGAACTACAAGAACGAAGTCTACGTGCTGCCCAAGCATCTGGACGAAAAGGTCGCGGCCCTTCATCTTATGAAGCTCGGCGTGAAGCTGACCACGCTGTCGACCGAACAGGCCACGTATCTCGGTCTGGATCAGGCCGGACCTTACAAGCCGGATCATTACCGGTATTAATGTCGCGTTAACCATTCGGGGCCATTTAATAGGCCTCGGTAACGGCTCGACATTAGACAGACTGTAACGGGCGCGGCGGCATCGGCTCAATCGGGGGCTTGCCGCCGCTCCGGATAAACAGGCTCGGAGGAAAACGCGTCCGATGCCCCGGTTGAATTTATCCCCTGCCGCATTGCGGGCCACCGCGTTTCCGGCGGCGGTTGTGGCAACGTGTCTGCCGTTTCCCGTATCGGCCGCCGACGGGGCTATCTTTACAGGTGTGACGGTCAGCGCCTCCATCGCTGCAATCGTGGCGCTTTGCCTGTTGCTGGCGACGGTGCATTACCGCCGGCGCCTGACCGAGGCGGAAGCCCGGGCCGACGATCTCGAATCGCAATTGACGCGCGAACAGGCGCTGGTGGACAGTTCGCCCCAGGCGATCGTCTGCTGGGACACCTCGACCGGCGACCAGAAACTGTCGCCCGGCGCGGTGCGCATGATCGGGTGTGCCGTCGACGACGTCGTCGACCCCGAACGGATCGCCGGTCTGGTCTCTGCCGGCCGCGCCTCCGGTATCCGAGCCGCCGTCGCCGCCCTGATCGCGTCGGGCGAGGAATTCGACGCCCTGGTGCCCGGTACCGGCGACCGGCGCTACGCTTTGCGCGGCCGGGCGATTCCGCAGGGCGCGGACGGTCATCTCGCCGTCCTGTGGCTGCGCGACGACAGCGCCGCCGCCCGCGAAACCGCCGCGGCCGAGCGCCAGGCGGAAGGGTTTCGCAAAGTGCTGGATTCGTTTCCGTTTCCCGTGTGGCGCCGCGCACGGTCGCTCGACCTGGATTACGTCAATCCCGCCTATCGGGACGCGGTCGAGGCCGGCGCCGACGAATTGCCCGAGAACATGCCCGAACTGGCGGCCGGTACGGTCGCCCGCAACGGGCGCGCTATAGCCGTCCAGGCCGCCGAAAGCCGCAATGCGCAGACCGGGCTCCATCATATCGTGGCCGCCGGTGCGCGGCGTCTGATGGAACTGACCGAAGCGCCCGTCGGCGGTGACGGCGCCATCGGCGGATTTGCAATCGACCGGACCGAGGTCGAGGATATCCGGGTGGAACTGGCGCGGCATATCGAGAACCACGAACAGGTGCTGCACAACCTCGGCACGGCAATCGCCATTTTCGGCGCCGACCGGCGGCTCGAATTCTACAACACGGCCTATGTGAAACTGTGGGAACTCGGCGAGGCGTTTCTCGATACCAAGCCGTCGCTCGGCGAAATTCTGGAAACCCTGCGCGAAGCGCGGAAAATTCCGGAGGAGGCGAATTTTCCCGAATTCAAGGCCGGCCAGAACGCGTTGTTCACATCCCTGATCGAGCCGCTGGAGGAACTCACGCATCTTCCGGACGGCAAGACGCTGCGGTCGGTTGCGGCACCGCATCCCTTCGGCGGGCTGCTGATTACCTGGGAAGACGTCACCGCGTCGCTGGCGCTCGAACGGTCCTACAATACGCTCATCGCGGTTCAGAAAGAGACGCTCGACAATCTGTATGAAGGAATCGCCGTGATCGGCGGCGATGGCCGGCTGCAGCTCAACAACCCGGCATTCGGCCGCATCTGGCAGCTGGCGGACGAAGAACTGGACGCGGCGCCGCATATCTCCGAACTGGTCGAGCGGATGCGCGATTTTCTCGATCAGGGCGACTGGGAGCTGCAGAAAAACGACCTGATCAATCTGCTGACCGACCGGGAAGGACAATCGGGCCGCATCGAACGCGCCAACGGATCGGTGATCGATTTCGCCACCGTGCCGCTGCCCGACGGCGCAATGCTGCTGTCCTATGTCGATGTGTCGGATTCGCACCGGGTCGAACAGTTCCTGCGCGAACGCAACGAAGCGCTGGAAACGGCGGACCGGCTGAAATCCGAATTTATCGCCAACGTGTCCTACGAGCTGCGGACGCCGCTGAACACGATCGTCGGGTTCTCCGAGATTCTGACCGGCGAATATTTCGGCGATCTCAACGACCGCCAGGCCGAATACGGAAAGGGCATTTACGATTCGTCCCAGCGGCTGCTCTCGCTGATCAACGACCTGCTCGATCTGGCGACGATCGAATCGGGACACATGTCGCTGGAACTGGAAACGGTCGATGTCCATGCGGTCCTGACCAGCGTTCTCGGCCTGACCCGCGAACGCGTGCTGCGGAAAAGCCTCAAGCTCGATTTCGACTGCCCGGAAAATATCGGGCTGATCATGGCGGACGAACGCCGCCTGAAGCAGGCGATGTTCAATATCCTCAGCAATTCGGTAAAGTTCACTCCCGAAGAGGGCGAAATCACGGTTTCCGCGCGCCGCGTCGAAGACAATATAATCGTCACCTTTACCGATACGGGAATCGGCATCCCCGCCGAAGACCATCAGCGGATATTCGGCCGGTTCGAACGCGGCGCCCAGCCGCAGTCGCGGCGGTCCGGGGTCGGGCTCGGCCTGTCGCTGGTGCAGAGCTTCATCAGTCTGCATGGCGGCGACGTCGAACTGGAATCCGAACCGGGCGTCGGGACGAAAGTCGTCTGCCGCCTGCCGGCGCGCCGCGCCGAGGAAGACCTGCCGCGGATCGCGACGGGCGGTTGAGATGCAGCTGACGGGCGGCTGATGGCCGGCTGGCGGGCAACGTAATATCGGCGCTTTCATCGGCGTGCCCCGTTGCGGGGAATCGTCGGCGGGGATAAACCATCGGAATGGCCGCCCTGCACACCTCCGAACACACCCGTACCGTTCCGCTGGCCGATCCGGCGGCGACGGAGGCCCTGGCCGCGGAGATATCGGCCGGCCTCGTCCCCGGTGACGCAATCGCGCTGACCGGCGATCTCGGCGCCGGCAAGACGGTCTTTGCCCGCGCGCTGATCGTCGCCCTTGGAAAGGCGGCGGGGATCGACTACGGCCACGTGCCGAGCCCGACCTTCACGCTGGTCCAGCTATACGACCTTCCCGGTTTTACCGTCTATCATTTCGACCTGTACCGGCTGACGTCGCCCGACGACGTGTGGGAAACCGGTATCGAGGACGCCTTCGCCGACGGCGTGTCGGTGATCGAATGGGCGGACAGGATCGAGGGTCTGCTGCCGCCGCGCGCGATCCGTGTCCATCTTGCTTTCGGCGACGGCGAGACCGCGCGGATCGCGACCGTCACGGAAACCGGGTCATGAACGTGCGGACGGCAGAGATCGAAAACTTTCTCGCGTCCGCGGGCTGGGCGGGCGCCGATCATGCGACGCTGGCCGAAGACGCCTCGTTCCGGCGCTACGAACGCGTGACCCGATCGGGGGAATGCGCAGTGCTGATGGATGCCCCTCCCGGCAAGGAGGACGTAAAACCGTTTCTGCGGATCGCGCGGCAGCTCGCCGCGCTTGGTTTCAGCGCGCCCGGAATTCTCGCCGAAGATACCGCGTCGGGCTTTCTGCTGCTGGAGGATCTCGGCGACGCCACCTTTACCCGGCTGCTCGATGCCGGCGCCGATGCGGCGCCGCTATACGAAATGGCGACGGACGTGCTGACCGGCCTTCATCGCCTGCCGCCGGATGAGGCGATACCCGCCGGCGTGCCGGCCTATAGCGATGCCCTGCTGGTCGACGAGGCGACATTGCTGACCGACTGGTATCTGCCCGCCGTGACCGGCAGCGCAACGCCGGAAGAGGTGAATGCCGGCTACCGCGATGTCTGGGCCGGCCTGGTGCCGCAGGCCCGCGGCGTGCCGGAAACGCTGGTGCTGCGCGATTTCCATGTCGACAACCTGATCCGCATCGCCGGGCGCGACGGGGTGGCGGCCTGCGGCCTGCTCGATTTCCAGGACGCGGTTGCGGGACCGGTGAGCTACGATTTCGTCTCGCTGGTCGAAGACGCGCGGCGCGATGTCGACGATGCCCTGCGCGCCGATCTGCGGAACCGGTATCTTGCGGCCTTTCCCGGCCTGTCGGCCGACGCGTTCGATACGTCCTGCGCCATTCTCGGCGCACAGCGCCATTGCAAGGTGCTCGGCATATTCACCCGCCTGCGCGACCGCGACGGCAAGGACGGCTACCTGCATCACGTCCCCCGGCTGTGGCGGCTGCTCGAACGCGCCGCCGGGCACCCGTCCCTCGCGCCGCTGAAACGATGGCTCGACACGCATATCCCGGCGGAACGACGGATCGTTCCCCCCGAAGGAAGGACCGCATGACCGCCGATGTCCCCACCCGCGCCATGGTGCTGGCCGCCGGTCTCGGTCTGCGCATGCGCCCGCTGACCCAGACGCTTCCGAAGCCGCTGCTCGATGTGGGCGGGGAAACCATGCTCGATCATGCGCTCAACCGGCTCGCCGATGCCGGTGTGACCGAGGCCGTCGTCAACACCCATTGGCTGCCGGAAAAAATCGAGACGCATCTCGAACGGCGGGCGCTGGCCAAAGCGCCCCCGCGGACCGTCATATCGCGCGAGGACGATCTGCTGGAAACCGGCGGCGGGGTGACGAAGGCGCTGCCGCATTTCGGCGGCGAGGCATTCTATGTCGTGAATGCCGATATCGTCTGGCGCGACGGGACGATCCCGGCGCTGCACCGCCTCGCGCGGGCGTGGGACGGCGAGCGTATGGACGCATTGCTGCTGCTGACCGCCACCGTGCGCGCCACCGGCTATGACGGCAGCGGCGATTTCCTGATGGATTCCGTCGGCCTGCTGACCCGGCGGCCGGAGCGGACGGTCGCGCCCTTTGTCTTCACCGGGGTGCAGATCGTGCATCCGCGCCTGTTCGACGGCGGGCCGGGCGGCGCATTCTCGATGAACGTGCTGTACGACCGGGCGCTCGAAGCCGGGCGTCTGTCCGGTATCGCCCATGACGGCGACTGGTATCACGTCGGCACGCCGGCCGCGATTGCCGAGGCGGAGGCCGAAATTCTCGAACGCGAAGGCTCCCGCGTCCGGCTGCTGTTCTGAGGCCCGGAGACATGCCGAAGCAGGTTTATTCAATCGCCGCCGGAACCGCTTTCGTAGATTCCCTCGCGGTCGGCATTCTCGACCGCTTCGGCGGCGATCCCGGCAGTCTCGCCGATATCCGTATCCTGTTGCCGACGCGCCGGTCCTGCCGGGCGCTGGGCGACGCGTTCCTGCGGGCGACGGGCGGCAAGCCGGCGCTGCTGCCGGCGATGACCCCGATCGGCGATATCGACGAGGATGAGATCGGGTTCCTCGCGTCCGAGGAACCGGCCCTTGCCGGCATGGCCGACCTGCCGCCGGCGATGCCGACGCTCCGGCGCCAGATATTGCTGACCCGCATGATCATGGCGAAGGATTCCGCCATGTCGGCGGCCCATGCGGCGCGGCTGGCCAACGAACTGGCGCGGCTGCTCGACGAAGTGCAGACCGAACGGCTGGACTTCGCCGATCTCGAACGGATCGTGCCCGAACGGTTCTCGCAGCACTGGCAGGAAACGCTGGTTTTTCTGCAGATCGTGACGGATCACTGGCCCGGTATTCTGGCGGAACAGCGATGTATCGAAGCCGCCGACCGCCGCAACCGGCTGATCGAGGGCCAGGTGGCGCTGTGGCGCGAAGCACCGCCCCCGGGGCCGGTCATCGCCGCCGGGTCCACCGGCAGCATTCCCGCCACCGCCGACCTGCTGACCTGTGTCGCCGGCCTCGAACGCGGCATGGTGGTGCTGCCCGGGCTCGACACCACGCTGGACGACGAAAGCCTTGCGGAACTCGGACCGTCTCACCCGCAATACGGCATGACCCGGCTGCTGCGCCGTCTCGGACTCGGGATCGGCGATGTCGGCGTCTGGGGCGGGGGCGGCGACCGCGCGCGCGTGGATACCGTCAACGCCGCCCTGCGGCCGCCCGTCACCGCCGCTGCGGTCTCGCTGCCCGACAATGTCGGTGCGGCGTTTGCCGGCGTGCGCCGGATCGATTGTCCCGGACCGCAACAGGAAGCGCTGGCGATTGCACTGATGCTGCGCGAAGCGCTGGAGGACGACGGCCGGACTGCTGCGCTGATTACCCCGGACCGCCGCCTTGCCCGGCGCGTGGCCGCGGAATTGCGGCGCTGGCAGATCGATATCGACGATTCCGGCGGCACGCCCCTGGCCGACACGCTGCCCGGGGTCTTCCTGCGGCTGACGGCGGATGCGGTGGCCGCCGATGCCGCCCCGGTGCCGCTGCTGTCGGCGCTGAAACACCCGCTGGCCGCCGGCGGGCGCGATCCGGCGGCGTTCCGCGACCGGGTGCGCGAAATGGAACTGGCGGTCCTGCGCGGCCCGCGCCCGATCCCCGGCTTCGCCGGACTGCGCGATGCGCTGCGTCACATCGAACCGGAAGCCGGGCTGACCCTGTGGGCCGAAGACCTGGAAAAGTCCGCGCGCCGGTTCGCCGACCTGATGCGCCGGCCGGAGGTCGCGGCCGTGGAACTGCTCGACGCCCATATCGCCTTCGCCGAGACGCTGGCCGCATCGGATGCCGAGACCGGCGTCGAGCGCCTGTGGTCGGGCGAGGCCGGCGAAAACGCGGCGGCGCTGATCAACGACCTGCATGCCGCGCTGGAATCCCTGCCGCCGCTGCCGGGCCGCGAATGGCCGGCCCTGCTGGATGCGCTGATGGCCGGCGCGGTGGTGCGGCCGCTTTACGGGCGCCATCCCCGTCTCAGCATCTGGGGACTGCTCGAAGCGCGGCTGCAGCAGGCCGACCTGATGATTCTCGGCGGGCTGAACGAGGCCGTCTGGCCGCCCGATCCGCCTGCCGATCCGTGGATGAGCCGCCCGATGCGCGAAGCCTTCGGGCTGGCGCCGCCGGAACGCCGCATCGGGCTGACGGCGCATGATTTCGTCCAGGGCTTCGCCGCGCCGGAAGTGGTGCTGACGCGGTCGACCCGCGTCGACGGTTCGCCCACCGTGCCGGCGCGCTGGCTGACCCGGCTGGAAACCCTGCTGTCGGCGTCCGCTTCCGGGGAAACGGTCCTCAAAGCGTGGCAGGACGAACAGGCGCGCTGGCTGCACTGGCAGGCGGCCGTGGATTCGCGGCGATTGCCGGTGCAGGTAGAGGCCCCGGCGCCGTGCCCGCCCGTCGCCGCCCGCCCCGACCGGCTGTCGGTGACCGAAATCGAGACCCTGATCCGCGATCCGTATGCAATCTATGCCAAGCGCGTGCTGGGCCTCAGGGCGCTGTCGCCGATCGACGCCGACCCCGGCGCCGCCGACCGCGGTTCGATCATCCACGACGCGATCGACCGGTTCCTCGGCGAAATCGCCGGCGATCTGCCCGCCGACGCGCTCGATATCCTGCTGCGGATCGGCGAAGAGGAATTCGCCCCGTGGCTCGACCGCCCCGGCGTCCGCGCCTTCTGGTGGCCGCGGTTCGAGCGTATCGCCGAATGGGTCATCGAGCGCGAGACCGAGCGCAGTCCGGAAATCGTCCGGCGCTTTACCGAAATCGACGGCGAGCTGAACCTGGATGCGCGGGCCCGGCCGTTCCGCCTGCGGGCGCGGGCCGACCGGATCGACCGGCTGGCCGGCGGCGGGTACGAGATCATCGATTACAAGACCGGCGCGGTGCCGCCGAAAAAGGACGTGAATGCCGGTCTGTCGCCGCAGCTGCCGCTCGAAGCCGCGATGATCCGCGAAGGGGCGTTTAACGGCATCGACCCGGGGGAAATTGCGGCTCTGACCTACTGGAAACTGTCGGGCGGCGATCCTGCCGGAAAAATCAGCGTCGCGGGCGACGATCCCGGCGACCTCGCCGAACAGGCATTGTCCGGGCTGACCGCGCTGCTCGATTACTATGACGACCCGGAAACGGTATACGCGGCGCGGCCGGATGCCGAAATCGCGCCGCGCCACTCGGATTTCGATCACCTCGAACGCGTGCAGGAATGGGCGGCGGCCACCGGGGGCGGCGAATGACCGAAACGCCTGTCTCGGATCCGGAAATGCCGGCGCCCGGCGAGATCTTCAAATATGCGAACCAGACGATCGCGGCGACGCCGACGGCCTCGGTGTGGGTGTCCGCCTCCGCCGGGTCGGGCAAGACCAAGGTGCTGGCCGACCGCGTCCTGCGGCTGCTGCTGTCGGGCACCGATGCCGGAAAAATACTGTGCCTTACCTTCACCCGCGCCGCCGCGGCGGAAATGCAGAACCGCATTCGCCGCCTGCTCGGCGAATGGGCGGTGATGGATGACGACAGGCTGACCTCCGCCATCGTCGCCCTGACCGGCGTCCCGCCGGACAATGCCGTGCGCGCCCTGGCGCGGCGTTTGTTCGCCCAGGTGCTGGACACCCCCGGCGGGCTGAAGATCCAGACCATTCATGCGTTCTGCGAATCCCTGCTCGGGCGTTTCCCGATCGAAGCCGGCCTTGCGCCGCATTTCGAAGTGATGGACGACCGCACCGCCGCCGAAGTCCTCGAAGCCGCGCGCGACGATATCCTGACCCGCGCGCGGGAAGGCGCCGATGACGGCCTCGCCGACGCGCTTCGCGTCGTGACCGGCTGGGTTCACGAGGACGAATTCGCCAAGCTGATGATGGAAATCGCGTCGAGCCGCGGCCGTCTGCGCCGCCTGGTCAGTGCCCATGGCGGGGCCGGCAACGCCATCGCCGCGACCCGCGCGGAGCTCGACGTTGCGGCCGCGGATACGGTCGAGGCGCTTGTCGCGGCCGCCTGCGACGATGCGGTGGTGGACCTGATCGGTCTGCGTCTTGCCGCGGACGCGCTGTCGGCGGGCGGCAAGCAGGACAAGGACAAGGCGGCGCGGATGGCGCCCTGGCTCGCCGCCGAGCGCGATTCGCGGGCGCATGCGTTCGACGATTACGCGCTTGCCTACCTGACCGGTACGGGAACGATCCGGGCAGCACTCGCGAGCAAGGGGGCGGTTGCCGCCATGCCGGAAATTTCCGATGTGATGGAAACCGAAGCGGCACGCGTCCTCGCGGTGTATGAGAAACGCAAGGCCATCCTGACCGCCGAGGCGACCGAGGCGATCCTGCTGATCGCGACCGCACTGATCGAACGCTACGAAGATCACAAGCGCGGCAATGCGCTGCTCGATTACGACGACCTGATCCTGCGGGCACGGGAACTGGTCGAACGCGCCGCCCCATGGGTGCTCTACAAGCTCGACGGCGGCATCGACCATGTGCTGATCGACGAGGCCCAGGACAGCAATGCCGACCAGTGGGCCGTGGTGCGCGCCATCGCCGACGAATTCCACGCCGGCGCCGGCGCCCGCGACGCGGTGCGGACGGTGTTTGCCGTCGGCGACGAAAAGCAGTCGATCTTCAGTTTCCAGGGCGCTGCCCCGGACGAATTCGCGGCCATGAGCGACCATTTCGAACAACGGACCGTCGCCGCCGGCCAGGCCTGGCACCGGGTGCCGCTGGATGTGTCGTTCCGGTCCGCCTCGGCGGTGCTTCAGGCGGTCGATGCGGTTTTCACCGACGACGAGGTGCGCCACGGCGTGTCCGCCGGCACGATCAGCCATACCGCGCACCGCCGGGGACAGGCGGGCCTGGTCGAACTGTGGCCGCCGGTATTCCCCGACGACCGTCCGGAGACCGACCCGTGGGCAAGCCCGGACACGATGCGCAACGACGAGACGCCCGCAATGCGGCTGGCCCACGCCATTGCCGGGCGCATCGAAAAATGGCTGCGCGACGACGAACCCCTCGACAGCGCCGACCGGGCGATCCGCCCCGGCGATATCATGGTTCTGGTGCGCCGCCGTACCGACCTGGTCGACAACCTGATCCGCGAACTGAAAAACCGCGGCGTCGACGTCGCCGGGCTCGACCGCATGGTGCTGACCGACCAGCTTGCGGTGCGCGACCTGATCGCGCTCGGGGCCTTTGCGCTGATGCCCCATGACGATCTCAACCTGGCGGCGGTCCTCAAAGGGCCGCTGATCGGCTTCGACGAAACGCAGCTTTTCGATATCTGCCACGGCCGCGACGGCACCGTCTGGGCGGCGCTTCGCCGGCGGGCGCGGCAGGATCCCGCAAGTTCCGCGGCCTACCGGACGCTGAGCGATATCCTCGGCCGCGCCGACATGATGCCGCCCTTCGAATTCTTCGCCCATATCCTGGGACCGATGACGGGCCGGGCGCATCTGCTGTCGCGGCTGCGCGAGGAAGCGAACGATCCGATCGACGAATTCCTGTCGCTGGCGCTCGGCTACGAGCAGGCCCATCCGCCGTCGCTGCAGGGGTTCCTGCGCTGGGTGGAAGATGGCGAAGCTCAGATCAAGCGCGATCTCGACCAGGGCGTGCGCGACGAGGTCCGCATCATGACCGTCCACGGCGCCAAGGGGCTGCAGGCGCCGATCGTGTTCCTGGCCGACACCATGCAGACGCCGCGCCCCGGCACGGGCCTGCTGTGGGACGACCGCGGCGAGCACGACATCATGCTGTGGCCGCCGCGGTCCCATGTGCAGGAACGCCGGGCCAAGCGGCTGGCGGCGGTCGAAAAGGATCGCCAGGACGAGGAATACCGCCGCCTGTTATATGTCGCGATGACCCGGGCGGAGGATCGCCTGTATGTCGCCGGGTACGGCACGCGGCAAAGCCCGCCGGAAGGCGCCTGGCGCAACCTGATCGAACGCGGGCTGGACGGATTCGCCGAGACGTTCGATTTCGACTCCCATGCCGGCGGGGCCGGCGACCGCCCGGAAATCGCCTGGACCGGCGAAGGGATGCGTCTGGCAAATCCGCAGACCAGCGCCCCCGACCGCAAGCGCGCCGACGAAGACAGGGCGGCGGCCATTCCGGCATTGCCGGGCTGGGCAGATCTCCCCGCGCCGGACGAACCCGAACCGTCGCGTCCGCTGGCGCCGTCGCGGCCGTCTTCGCCGGAACCCGCGCCGCGTTCGCCGCTCGGCGACGACAGCGGTCTCGCCTTCCAGCGCGGCCTGCTGGTCCATCGGCTGCTTCAGACATTGCCCGACATCGCCGCCGATGCCCGTCGCCGCGCGGCCCGCGCTTTTCTGGACCGTCCGGTGCACGGGCTGGACGACGACCGTATCGAGGCATTGATGGCGGAAACCTTCGCTGTGCTCGATCATCCGGACTATGCCGACCTGTTCGGCCCCGGTTCGCGCGCCGAGGCGCCGGTGGCCGGCGTCATCGGCGACACGGCGATTTCAGGCCGGATCGACCGGCTCGTGGTCGGCCCGGACAGGGTCAAGGTGCTGGATTTCAAGACGAATCGACCGCCGCC